>BNJT01001667.1_pt1 | contig 151361 bp, 194 predicted proteins | sample 8540491 | NCBI WGS metagenome assembly BNJT01 (sample SAMD00202455, study PRJDB9452) | human saliva metagenome | host: Homo sapiens
GAGTATTTGAAGGAAAATTTAATGGAGAAAGATAAAAGTACCCAATAATTGCAGCTAGATTTAATGAATTTATAAGCATCTAAAATTAATAGGTGGAGCTGAGTATCTTAAGAAGACACAACGTGAAGATGAGGCTATAAATCTACTTTTGGGTACCATTGTGAGCACTTTTGAGTCGCTATAAGAGCACAAAAATTTAGCTAAACTCTAAAAATATGATGCAGTAATAATCTCTAGGGCTGTTATAGTAAGGATCTACACCCACACTTTGATTATGTGTGCAGAAGTATCAAAAGGTTAGTCATGCCTAAGCCTAGATGCTGGAAATCTCCTGTAACATTTGGAGTCTGACAACCAACTCACAGAAGAAGCCATTGAAAGAGCAGGAAACTAGCAGTAGAAACAGGAGCATAGATGCTGCCATGACTGCTATGGCTGAAAATGACTTCAATTTAATAGGAACCGAAATTCATGGAGGGTGACTGTAGATGAAAAAGTCGGTGGCAAGAGCTCTAGAACTTGGCTTTTAGAGGACTAGGAGGAGTGAACTCTGAAAATCCACTGGGTTGGTGCAGCTGGCAGTAAAAGATGGAAAGATAACTGCGAAGTGCTGGCATATAGTGGTGGGTCCCCTCATGCTGAAGTTTGGGCTTTTAAATGAGAAGCAGGAGAAAGTAGCAAAAAGGAGCCTACTATATATGTTGCTGAGAGCCTTGCCTCTACTAAGGAAAAACTCCGCTTGTGCAGAATCTGTAGAAGCTGGACATAGATGCGATATCAGCCTGTGCTGATCCCACCCTTTAGCGCTGTGGTGTGTATGAGCATAAGAAGATGCAGAAATTAAAGTTGATTTTGGAATTTTAGAAAAAGAAAGCAGAAGAAGTAAATAAAGTATTTTAAAATACAGTGGAGAAAATAAAAATTCCTTGTTATTCTTAAAATGTGGAAGACTCTTGATGTGGAAAAGAGGAAGAAGTGGAAAATCTAGAAATGGATAGTTCTTAATGAGCTGACTGCAGGGTGAAAAAGTTCTATCTAAGTACAAAATTTTCTAGCTATTATGGTAGCTTAAATACTGCCTTTAAAAAGATAATCCTAGTTTTCAGACTCAAGACTCTGATGGAGGAAAAGTTTCGAATAGGAAAAAGAAATCCTTTAGGTTAGCTGTAGATCCAAATCTTTAGGAAAGCCCAATAGGACTCCTAAGTTTTACATTTAATGATAATCAAAAGCAATAATAGTTACACTCAAGTGAGAATAGAAATCTGAAAAAGTATAAGATATGAAAATCTGCGAGAAATAAGATTTAATTCTATCTTGGAAGGAGAATATTTAAGATGGAGATATATTAAAAGAATTAGGAAAAATTGGAAATAGATTCTGTTCTTTTGAGAAGATGGAAGTGGACTTATTTCTACTGCTTTCAAAAGAAATGCAATAGATGCTGGGAAAGCATTTATTGGTTCCCAAAAATTATTGGAGATAATTCATCTATTCCTTTTTATAAAATGGATTTAACTTGATAGTATGGAGGAGTATGTCATTTTCTAATCTACAAATTTACATTTTAGGAGATAATATCTCGGTAGAATTTGAAATCTATAGAATTTTGTAAAAATAAATTGAGTTAGAATGTCATTATCGATAAAAATCAAATAGTATGAGTCCGGTATGTCAGGAGCGTCGGTAAAGCATGAGTACAGCAGATTCTTGATTTTTACTCGTTGAAAATTCTCCAGTAAACTGAACGATTTTAATAATTTAGTAAGGTGAGGTGGTATATGCTGTTAGTTTCGAATAGAAGAGTGGCGTTATTTCTTTAAATAGTGGAGATAACTCATCAAATTAAAAATAAAAGCAACAAAGTTTTGAAAATGTTAAACCTTGGAGATAGTACTACAACCAATGGTGTATGCCTAACAGTTACTGAATTTTCAAAAAGATTATTTTATGTTGAGATTGCATGTTTGAAAACTATTTCTAGGTCTAATTTAAAAAGATTGAAAAGCAGGAGATGAGTGAATTTAGAAAAATCTCATTACTCTTTGTCAACACCACTTGGGTGGACATTTCAGTTACAGGTGATGTGGATCTCGTGAAAGTGAGATTGCTTTCTATTACATCATAGAAATGAATCGCTAAAATTTATGAGATAAAAATTAGCAGAAAAATATGATGAGATACATTGCTGAGGGAGAGCCACCATTGATGGAGCTAGTCTCTATAGTTATTTCTTTAACAGATGATACTTTCTGTTTCATTAATACCTCATACACAAGAAAAATAATATTAGGAAGTAAAAAGTTGGGAGATATTGTAAATATTGAAACTGACTTAGTTGGAAAAATATAGAAAAAGATTTGTCCATTTTGACAAACTTGAAGAAAGAAAATAAAAAGTAAAATTTCAAGAGAGTTTTTGCTTGAAAATGGTTTTTAGGAGGACAAAAATGATTTACAAAATTGAGGATGTATTAGAAGATATTAAGAATGGTATTCCTCTAATAATAGTAGACGATGAAAATAGAGAAAATGAAGGAGACCTTTTTGTTGCAGCTGAAAAAGCAACTTACGAAAGTATTAATCTTATGGCAACATATGCAAGAGGTTTAACTTGTACCGACAATGTCGAAGTGAATATGCAGTTAGACTAAACTTAGATCCTATGACTGCTAAGAACATACTGATGCTAAAAATGTACAGCTTTCACAGTATCAGTTGATGCAAAAGAAGGAACTACAACAGGAATTTCAATAGCTGATAGACTTACAACAATTATTAGCATGATATAAATTCTGTAGCTACTGATTTACAAGACCTGGACATATATTCCCATTAATTGCAAAAAGATAATGGAGTTCTTGAAAGAGAAGGACATACTGAAGCAACAGTTGATTTATGTAAAAATATGTGGACTTGCACCCGTATCTGTAATCTGTGAAATTTTAAAGATGATGATCACTATGGCAAAGAATGGATGATTTAGAAGTATTTACAAAAACAGAATTTAAAAATTATCACTATAGTAGATTTAATAAAATATAGAAAGAAAAACTCAAGAATTAATGAAAGTTGAAGTTGCATAATATGCCAACTGACAATGGAACTTTCAAAAATAGTTGGTTTTGAAAACCATATAGATGGTAAAAGAACATATAGCACTTGTTAGGTGATGTTGCTGGAAAAGAAGGAGTTACTGTTAGAATACACTCTGAATGTTTCACAGGAGATATCTTAGGGTTCTTTAAGATGTGATTGTGGCTCTCTCAACTTAAAACTGCAATGAGAAGAACTGATAGACTTGGAGAAGGAGTTATCCTTATCTAAGACAAGAAGGTAGAGGAATAGGACTTCAAATAAATTAAGAGCTATAATCCAGTAAAGAAGGAATGGATACACTAGATGCAAACTTACATCTTGGGTTTGGTGCAGATATGAGGAGACTATGCTGTTGCTGTACAAATGTTAAAAGCATTAGGAGTTAAATCTATAAAACTTAACAAATAATCCATTAAAAATGAAATGGAATGAAAGAATATGAGTACCTGTTGTTGAGAAGAAATTGAGATAGAACATAACAAAGTTAATAAAAGGGTACCTAAAAACTAAGAAAAGAAAAGAATGGACATCTTTTAAAAATTAAATAAAAATATACTAAAATTACCTCATAAATACTAGAAAAGGAGAAGCTAATGACTTCTCCTTTTTACTTATCTATTCTTCTACAAATACGAGCAAGAAACTAGCATTCTATTCTATTTCTTCAGTCTAATAGCTATTCTAATCGAAAATAACACATCTCCTATATGTTTTGTGTAGCTCACTTTTAATGTATATCTGTAATTAGCTCTCCTTCTGTCAAAAACAAAACCTTCTAAAGTATCTAAAAATATAAGGAGCTTTTAGATCTTTTAAAAGTTTTAGGATAGAAAGGATAATTTATATTTTTAATAATATCTTCTTTTGAAATAGTTTCATTTTATATTTAAACTTCCAAGACAGTTATTCAAGATCTCTTAACATACTTAACATCTTCAACATCAAGATTTATATAGCATCTTTCAAAGATTATATTATCAATCATTTTATAGTTCTAATAATAAATTCTATATTATCTTTTTTTGTTACTGGAAAAAATAGCATTGATAGTTTCTTCTAAAACTCTATTTTCCATATGATTTTTCTTCTAAAACAGTTACACTGATAATTTCTTTTCTTTTACAAAGCCTTTCCTACTTCTAATAATTTTCTAAATTTTCCCCATTGGTTATCAAAAATATAATATCTTTCTTAGAAAAATCAGTATTAAAATTTTTATACTTTCATCTAAGTTAGTTCTAAAAATTCTATATTCTCATTGTCTTTAAAGATTTTTTTAGTATAGAATCCATATAATCTCAATAAAGTAATAACTTTTAATTTGCTTCCATATACGACCTCCCAAAAATTTAACATAAATTAGATTTGTTTAAATATATTATATTAAAGTATAGCGATATAATGTCTTATTTAAAATTTTATTAATATATAAAATTTTTAAGGAGAGAACTCTAATAAATAATAGTGGAAATTTATCCTTTATTTTGTTAAGACTATGTTCTATACTAAATAAATTTAAGTTCAATATATTTTATTAAAATCATTGAAAAATATAAATAAAAATTATTTTTAGGTTCGCATATGTGTCAACTCAATATTTGTTAAATTGTTTTTATTTTGGAAATTGATAGAATAAATCAAGAAAATAAATAAGTCAATTTTATGGAGGAGAAACAAATGATGTATATAACTTACTAGATTTAATTGGAAATACACCTGTTGGGAGAGGTTAATTTTAAAAGATGAAAATATTGCAGATATTATATGTAAAACTTGAAAATTCAATTTAAGTGGAAGTGTTAAAAGATGAGAGCAGCTTTGGGAATGATAGAAGCTGCAAGAGATGGTTTATTAAAAGAAGGTAGTGTTATAATAGAACCTACATCCGGGAAATACAGGAATAGCACTTTCATTAATCGAAAATTAAAGAAGGATGTAAAGTTTGTAATCGTTATGCCAGATTCTCTGAGGTGTAGAAAGAAGATCAACTTTGAGAGCATGTAATGGGCAGAGACTTGTTTCTTTAACAGATGGAAGTAAAGGACTGGGAGAACAGCAGTGCGGTTGCAGAAAAAGTGGTTACAGAAAATCCAAAATTGCTTTGTCTCAACAGACTATAACAATGGCATAATCAGAAAAACACTATGAAACAACAGGAAGAAATGTTGGAGTGACTTTAGAGTTTGGAGTATGCTTTATGTTGCGGTGTTGGAACAGGAGGAACTTTATTAGGAATAGGAAAAGACTAAAGAAAGATCAAAAGACACAGTAATTGGAGTTGAGCCTAGTACATCAGCTGTTTCTTTCAGGAGAGCTTGCCTGGAAAACACTCTATACGAGTGTAGGAACAGGAGTTTGTTCAAGAAAACTGCGATGCTTCTGTTGTAGATGAAGTTTATAAAATGTCTTCAAGAAGAAGCATTGGGAATTTGCCTAGCTTCTCATGATTTTCGAGGATGTTTGTAGAGATTTCATCAGGTGCAACATTGCTGCATGACTTATCATGTTGCAAAAAGTAGAAAAGGTAAAGTCTGTTTACAATAGCTCCCGGATGGTGGAGAAAAAGTATCTATCTCTGAGCAGCGTTTTAACAAATAAAAGTAAACTAGATAAGAGGAGAGTAAAGAGAAAAGAGTGAATGTGTGTGATGGTTAAAGGATGAATTTTTAGATATGCAGCAAAGGATCAGCGGTAGTAAATTCAGAAATAATATTATAATGCTTCTTTGCTCTAAGACGCTTGTGTTGCTGCATAAATTAGCTCACTGTCTTTATACATGTAAATGCTACTTCTTAGCTCAGGCTTATATCTGAATAGCAAAGATTTTTAACAGGAATTGAGAAATACATCCAGGGGCAACATTAGGAAGAAGAGTGTTCTTTGATCATGGAGATGGGAATAGTAATAGGTGGAAACAGCTATCGTAGGAGATGACTGTGTATTATTTCCATGCGAGTTGCTGGGTGGACTTCAGCTCAAAAGACCTAATCAGAACAAAACTAGTAAGCAAAGAGACATCCTACTATAAAAACAATGTTATGCTTGGAGCAGGTGCAAAACTTTTAGGAGATCTTCATAACTATGGGTGAAAATGTAAAGTTGGAGCCAATGCGAGTTGTTTTTAACAGATGTACCTGATATGCCATAGCGGTAGGAATTTCCTGCTAGGTGTATGTCGAGAGTAGTTCGTAATCATAATAATTATATATAGAGCTGTTATTTTGTAACAGCTTATATATAAAACGTACTATATCTGTCCTCAATTTCCACTTTCAAATTTACTACTACATAAGAGCAAACACAGGATGAACTCAGAGTGTCTCTAGCATAGTCTACAGCAACTTTCTCCTAAAACGTTTTCCTGCAATACCTTTGAAGCCTTTTGTTATCTGAGAACAGCTGTATGATCGAAAAATTAAAAGTATTTCCATTTCTCTTTATATTCTATTCAAAGTCTTGCTAAGATTTCTATTTATTATCATCGTATATATGAAACCGTTTCCTTCATAGTGAACCATCTCATTTCATTTTATACCTCCTAAAAATAATTTTGTTAGTATAATTATAACAGAAAAGTCAAAATTGAAATATTTTTATAAAATTATAATAAATATTGAAAATAAAAAGGATATAAATTTAGAAATAAAAATTATTAATTTGTTGACAAAGTTTATGATAAAGATGTTATTATAACTGATGTCAATGAACAAGGACATTAGCAACAGAATAGAGAAAAGACAAAAAAAGCAACCATAAATTTTGGTGTTAAATTAAAATAGCAAAATGAGCTATTAAAAAGATTGAACGAAGAGTTTGATCCTGGCTCAGGATGAACATGACAGAATGCTACACATGCAAGTCTACTTGAACTTCGGTTTGGGTGGCGGACGGGTGAGTACGCGTAAGAACTTGCCTCACAGTTAGGGACAACATTTGGAAACGAATGCTAACTACCTGATATTATGATTTTAGGGGCATCCTAAGATTATGAAAAGCTATATGCGCTGTAGAGAGGCTTTGCGTCCATTAGCTAGTTGGAGGTAACAGCTCACCAAGGCGATGATGTGTAGCCGGCCTGAGGGTGGGCAAGCCACCAGGGGACTGAGACACGGCCTACTCTACAGGAGGCTAGCAGTGGGAATATTGGACAATGGACAGAAGTCGATCCAGCAGCAATTCTGTGTGCTGATGACGTTTTTCGGAATGTAAGTGCTTTTCAGTTGGGAAGATGACAGTACCCAACGAGAAAGTGACGGCTAAATACATGCCAGCAGCCGCAGTATGCAGTATGTCAAGCGTTATCCGGATTTAGTGGGCGTAAAAGCGCGTCTAGGTGGTTATGTCAGTCTGATGTGAAAAGTGCAGGGCTCAACTCTGTATTGCGTTGGACTGTATGACTAGAGTACTGGAGGGTGAGCGGAGACTACAGGTGTAGAGGTGAAATTCGTAGAATGTTGTAGGAATGCCGATGGGAAGCCAACACTGGACAGATACTGACGCTAAAGCGCGAAAGCGTGGGTAGCAAACAGGATTAGAATACCCTGATGTCCCACGCCGTAAACGATGATTACTAGGGTGCTTTGGGGGAATCGAACCTCAGCGCCCAAACTAACGCGATAGTAATCGCCCGCCTGGGGGTGATGCGCAAAGTATGAAACTCAAAGGAATTGACGAGGGACCCGCACAGAGCGGTGGAGCATGTGGTTTTTAATTCGACGCAACGCGAGGAACCTTACCAGCGTTTGACATCTTAGGAATGAGACGAGAATGTTTCAGTGTCACTTCAGTGAAACCTAAAGAGACAGGTGGTGCATGGCTGTCGTCAGCTCGTGTCGTGAGATGTTGGGTTAAGTCCGCAACGAGCGCAACCCTTTCGTATATTACCATCATTAAGTTGGGGACTCAGTGCGATACTGCCTGCGATGAGCAGGGAGGAAGGTGGGGATGACGTCGATCAGGTCATGCCCTCACGCTGGGCTACACACGTGCTACAATGGGTGGTACAGAGAGAGTCGCAAAGCCGCAGGTGGAGCTAATCTCAGAAAACTATTCTTAGTTCGGATTGTACTCTGCAACTCAGTACATGAAGGTTGGAATCGCTAGTAATCGCAGAGTCAGCAATGTCGCAGTGAATACGATTCTCGGGTCTTGTACACCGCCGTCACCACGAGTTGGTTGCACCTGAAGTAGCGAGGCCTAACCGTAAGGAGGATGCTCCGAGGGTCGTGATTAGCGATTGGGGTGAAGTCGTAACAAGGTATCCGTACGGGAACGTGCGGATGGATCACCCTCCTTTCTAAGGAGAATATGTCTTTCTCTATTCTATTGGTAATGTTCTTCAGCGCAATGCTGTTGGGATTACTTCTGAACATTGGAAACTATATAGTAGAACAAACAAGAAAAACAAAAATTAACTCTAACAATTTCTTAGAGTTAGCTGTCCATAGGTTAAAATAATTAAGGGCACAAAGGATGCCCTAGGTAGTGAGAGCCGATGAAGGACGTGGTAGCTGCGATAAGCCTAGATAAGTTGCAATCGAGACGTAAGAGTCTAGGATTTTCCGAGATAGACAATCTATTGAGATGGGTCTTAATACGAAAAGGAGGAACCCGCGTGAACTGAAACATCTAAGTAACGTGAGAAAGAAAAGTAAAACGATACCCAAAGTAGCGGCGGCGAAAAATGGGTCAAGCCCTAAACCTTAAATATGTCAAGGATACAGCCGTTGTGTAGGGGTTGAGGGACAGAGTAGTGAAGAACTGCTAAGATATTCAATATAGTGTATTGATGAATTGGAATTGTCTGGAAGAGCGAACCGTAGAAGGTGAAAGTCCTGTACAAGTGAAATCCTTACACATATACTCTGCTCCCGCAAGTAACATGGAACACGAGAATTCCTGTGTGAATCTGTGAGTATATCTCCTTGGGCTGAAGTGCTCTTGCTAACCGATGGCGCATGGTGCCGTGAGGAAGGTGAAAAAGAAACCCCTGGAGGAGTGAAATAGAACCTGAAATTGTGTGGCACAAGCGGTCAGAGCCAGTAATGGTAGATGGCGTGCCTTTTGGAGAATGATCACCTCACGAGTTTGCGTTAAAGCGGCGAGTTAGAAATATAACGGAGCCGAAGAAACCAAGTGTTAATGGGGCTGATTTGAGAGTCGTTTGGCGTGAGACATGAAACCACCATTGACTCAAACCTGTCCAGGATGTGAGCTGTGGTGAGACACAGTGGGTGCTAACCCACCGCCGTTGAAAAGTTGGGGGATGAGTGGGTTTAGCGGTGAAAGCCAATCAGACCAGGCGTGAGGATAGCTCGTTCTCTCCGAGGAGAAATGCATGTGGGTGCAGCCTTGAGTGTTCGGTGTGTGTGTGAGAGCACTGGATGCAGTCTGGGGGCGTGTGCTGCTGAAATCAATCAAACTCCGAATGCATAATTTAGAAGCTCAGGTATGAGACTCTGAGGAGTTAACTTCCATTGTCGAAAGGAAACAACAGACCACCAGCTGAGGTCCTAATTATAACTAAGTGGGAAAGGAGCGAGATTTCACGAGCTGCAGGAGGTTGGCTTGACTGAGCCATACCTAACTAAAGAGAGTGCTGTGATGAGCTCACTGAGTCCCGAGTCTCATGCGCACGACAGCGCCAACGAGGCTAAGTTATAAGCGAGGCTGTGGAATCCCATGTGAGGTTGGTGGGGAGAGCGTTCTGTGAGGCCGTTGAAGGAGAAGGGTAACACGACTCTGGAGGTATCGAAGTGAGTGCTGGGAATAAGTAGCGAGAAAGGGGCGAAGTCCCCTCGCCGGAAGACCAAGGTTTTTCAGGAGTAAAGCTTGTGTCTCCCTGATGAAAGCAGCGGACCTAAGCCCAGAGCTATAGTGCGTGAGCGAGATGGAAAACAGATTAATGTTTCTGTGCCAAGTCATGTGTATTGTAGATAAGGAGGGACGCTTAGAAGGGGTATGCTGCGCGCGGACGAGACGGAGGTGATCCGTAGAAGTATGTGGGATGACTTGATAGGAAAATCATTGGGAAGGTTATATCTGGTGCGATGTACAGTCGGCCAAGATGAATGTGCAAATCCGCAGCTGCCAAAAAGCTTCTAACGATTAATGTTGACTGCCGTACTGCAAACCGACACAGGTGGTCAGGATGAAAATCTAAAGGCGGACAGGCTAACTCTCGTTAAGGAACTCTGCAAAATAACCTCGCCAACTTCCGGGAGAAGAGGAGCCCTTGGTCAGTATCCACGCGATACAAAGCGCTCGAGGGTCGCAGTGAAGAGCTCAAGCAACTGTTAGCAAAACACAGGTCTATGCTGGCTGGAAGGCGATGTATGGAATGACACCTGCCCAGTGCTGGAAGGTTAAGGAGGAGGGTGAGAGCTCCGGGTGAAACCCAGTGAACGGCGGCCGTAACTATAACGGTCCTCAAGTGTGAAATTCCTTGTCGGAGTGAGTTCCGACCTGCACGAATGGTGTAATGATTTTGAGCGCTGTATCTTGACGGGGAGGCCTGGTGAAGTGTATTACCGGTGAAGATGCAAGTTACCTGCAATGAGACAGAAGACCCATGGAGCTTTACTGTAGCTTGGTATTGGGTTTGGCATTGCATGTATAGGATAGTTGGGAGACTGAGATGATATGGCGCTAGCTGTATCAGTCATCGGTGGAATACCAACCATTCAATGCTGAAATTCTAATCTGTGGTTTGTAGCCGAGACAGTGCTAGGTGGGCAGTTTGTTGGGGCGGTCGCCTCCGAAAGGTAACGGAGGCGTTCGAGGACCTACTCTCAGGTTGGATGAAATCAACCATAGGTGCAATGGCATAAGAGAGCTTGACTGCAAGACTGACGGTCGACAGATGCGAAAGCAGGACATAGTGATCGGCGATTCCGAATGGAAGGGTCGTCGCTCAACGGATACGCACCTGGGGATAACGACTGATCCTACCCGAGAGTCCCTTATCGACGGTAGGGTTTTGGCACCCTCGATGTCGGCTCATCGCATCCTGGGGCTGGAGAAGGGTCCAAGGGTTGGGCTGTTCGCCATTAAGCGGTACGTGAGCGCTGGGTTCAGAACGTCGTGAGACAGTTCAGTCCTATCCACTGTGACGTTAGAATATTGAGAAGACCTGTCAGCAGTACGAGAGAACAGGATGGACAAACCTCCTGATGTACAGTTGTCACGCCAGTGGCACAGCTGGGTAGTCACGTTTTGGAATAGATAACCGCTGAAAGCATCTAAGCGAAACTAACTTTAAGATAAAGTATTCTTTAAAAGATACCTTCGAGCCTAGGAGGTTTGATAGGTTGAGGTGTAAAGTGCAGCAATACATTTGGCCAGCCAATACCTGGTATCAGAAGTTTTAATCTAAGTTTGTTTTTTTTTATATATAGTTTCAAGTGTCAGACTTGCGCATAATAAATTTATGTGATACAATATATATATGCTTGGTGAGTATAGCTATGGGGTACACCTAGTTACATTCCGAACCTAGAAGTTAAGCCCATATACGCTGATGGTACTTGGCTGGAAAACGGCCTGGGAGGTATGGATTTGCCAAGCTCATAACAAGAGAAAGCTAATGTTTCTCTCTCTTTTTTTTATTCATTTTAAAATTTGTTTGAATTTTCTGTAAAAATGGTAAAATAAGCTATTAATTAAAAATAAATAAAGAGTGCTATATGATTTATTATGTTGTCATGGTGGAGTGTACTGTGAGTTAGAAAGAGTGTAATGTTTGATTTTATAGAATTCCAACTGATAAGAAAAGTGAGGAAGAAAAGTTTTATAGTAAATTTATAAAAAGAAACTGATAAAAGTTGTGTGTGTCTTTCACATGAGTCATAGTGATCATTTTAATGAAATATTAAAATGGTTAAATCTAAATGAGAAATATTAAACTGTATTTTGAAAGTGATGATATAAAGATCATAAACATAAAAACTGCTTTTACGAGGAGGTAGCTATCGAATGGGCTCGTTTAAAGATAAGTACTGCACGGTTCAACAGACTTAGGTTCTTCTTTTTATGTAATGTTGAATAAAAAATATTTTCCTCTGGAGACTTGCATCTATGGCATTGGGAGAAGATAGCCTCTGAAGAAGAAAAACAATGTATGATGCCTATATGTCAGGTTAGAAAAAAATAAAGAAATTAGATAGAATAGATATAGCCTTTGTACCTATGAACCCAAAGATTGAGGGTTAATACACTGGGGTGTGGGGTATTCTATAAAGTTTTAAAGCTGAGGTGTGGTTCCTATGCATTTTCTGATGATTATAGTCAGGCGAAAAATTTTATAGAAACTTTTAAAATATTAAGATATCGAAGTTATAGAAATAGATGATATGAAAAAATATTGGAGTGATTATGGTTGATGTTAGTTTTTATATGCTAGTTGAAGAAGGAGAGGGAAGCTTTCTCCCTAGCCCTGTATGATTCTGAAAAGAATGTGATTAGTAATTACTCTAATTTAAGACAGAATGTAGTGAAACGATTATATAGAGAAATTTAGAGAATGAGAAGAGATTTTTCATCAGTTGGGATGAAAAGAAAAGTGAATATTTAAGTATAGATAGTACTTTATTAAAAGTATCTAGAGACATGGAAATTTTGTAATAATGATTTTGAAAAAATAGAAAAAAAAGTGAATTAAATATATCTCTTTTAATAAGAGAAAATCGTGAAATAGAGGATCAATTAGACTAACTTTGTTAAATAAACAATCTTTATCTAAGAAAATATAATAGATAACTATATTTATTCACAGGAGTATTTTATGAGATTAAGGACTAGAATTTACACTTGATGAACTATTCCAAAAGATGAATCATGAGCTTGAAACTTACTGTTCTTTGATCTTAAAAGAATTACAGTAATATAGAATTGAAATATGAAAGATTATGAAACTATAAATGCTGAAGAAAGCTTTATTCACAGATAATAATAGAAAGAAAGATTTCAACACGGTAACAGTCTATTTAAAGGTTAATTCCATTATTTCTACAATGGACTATGATTTTTAGAAAAATAATTTAGAAAATATTGTTGCACCAAATGAAGTTGAAAAAGAAGCTAGAAATAACGAATAAACTTAGAAAATTTAACTTCAGATATGCTAGAGATAGTAAAGTTTTAGTTAAACTTCAAAAAGAATACAGGTTTAAAGATCTTCATACTATATAGATAATGAAAACTTTATTATCTTAAATAGGGAAATAACCAAGGTTCGTAAAGAAAATTGCTTCAACTAGCTAATAAATACGGTATCATAGGTACTGATAAGTTAAGAGAGTATAATATAAAGGCTGTGAGACCTAGATTAAGTGGAAAATTTAGTTATCATCTTGTTATCTTGAAGGAAGTTGACATTGTGAAATTGAGGTGAAAAATTCTCTATACAAGGCTTTTAAATAAGTATAGAAAGATGAGTATATAGTTTTTAGTCTGGAACAAACACAATAAACAGAGAGTATAAGAGAAGTTACAGAGAATATTCAAGACAGGGATGAAAATAAGGTAAAATTTCCTTCTTTGATATGCCAATAGTTCAAGTATACTTGATGAAAAACACAATAATGAATTGCGAAATAAAGGTTTCTTTGAGGAATAATGAATCAATGAAAATGACATGGAACTAAATTAATGCAACTCTTAAGTTATCAAAATATGAATACAAATGGCTAAAGTATCGACAGACAATAATAGATTAGGAACGTCTGGCTGATGATATGGGATTAGGAAAGACTTTACAAGCCATAGCTTTAATTTCTAAAACTCATGAAGAAGAAGAAAGAACTATGGTTACATAATGCCTAGGAAACTTAATATTTAACTGGGAAAGTGAAATTAAAAAGTTTGCAAACTTAAAATAGCTGTGTATTATGGTATATAAATAGAGAACTTTCTATATTGAGAAGAAAGCAGATGTTGTATTGACAACCTATGGGACTATAAGAAATGATATTGAAAATCTTTTAAAGAAAATTTGATTTACTTGGCATTGAATGAGTCTCAAAATATAAGAATATCAATTCACAAACTAAGGCAGTATTACTTTTAAATGCTGAAAAAGAGTGGCTTTTAAGTGGTACACCTGTTGAAAATAATTTATTGACTATATTCTCTGTTGATTTTTAAATCCTGAGATGTTGAGACAGTACAAAGTTTTACTAGCAACTATATAATACCTGTAAAAATGCTCGAATACTTCAACTATAGAAAATTGGAAAGAGATTTATCCTTTCTTATTGAGAAGAGTAAAGAAAAGTTTAGCAGATTTACCAGATAAAATAGAAAAACTAGTATATGTTGATATGAATGAAGAACATAAAGTACTATGAAGAAAAAGAAAGATACTATTATTCTCTTTGGAAAATAACACTTCAGAGTCAAGGAACTTTCGATAAAGTTTTTGTACTTCGAACAATAAATGAACTAAGACATATAGTGAGTTCACCTGAATTGAATGTGTAAAATAATTTCAAGTAAGGAAGGAAGTTTAATAGAGAATGTTATTGAAGCAATAGAAAAATGACCATAGTATTAATTTTGTGAACTATTTATCTTCAATAGAAAGCATATGTAATTCATTAAAAGAAAATAAATTAAATTTTTTAAAATGACAGGACAAACTAAGGAATGGAGCAAAGTCTAGTTGATAAGTTTCAAAGTGATAATAGATATAAAAGTTTTTTGTTATGACCCTAAAAACAGGGCGGAAGCAAATTTAGTATCCAGCAGATACAATCTTCATCTATGACCCTTGGTGGGAATAAAACAGTTGAAAATCAATATAGACAGAGCATATAGATTAGGACAGGATAAAACTGTGTTTGCCTATAAAATGATTGTAAGAAACACAATAGAAGAAAAATACTAAAATTACAGAAATTAAAGATAAACTATTGGACATTTAATCTCCCCAAAGAGATAATTTATCAAACAAAAATCTTTCTAAAAATGATATAAATTCATTTAGGAAATTAGGAAACGAAAATGATGAATGAACTTGAACATATATTGAGCAAGAGATATATAAGCAAATATTATTTGGACTTTTTCAAAAGATATTTGTGGATTGGATAGCAGATGCTTATATAGCTAAAAGATATGAATATTTGAGATTTCAGCAATCAATGAAAAGACAGATAAAAGGAAGTATTAGTTAAATTTTTAGCTGAATTTTATGAGGGAACAGAAAGTTTGAAAATTTTGAAACTTACCAGAAAAGTAAAAGAAATTTTTAAAAGTAGTTATTTGGGAAGAAAATTTCCTAAAAAAGAAGACTTAAAAAGTATCTTAAGCTATGTGGATAAATTTGAAAAGAAGCCTATGCACCAAAAGAAGAATATCTATTTTGGCTTGGAATGAGTTTGATAAGATATGAATACCTCTTTTTCTATGAAAGATGATGTAAGCTAGATTTATCAGAAACTATATAGACATAAACCGAATTATTACTTACATAAAGCAGAAGAAAATATAGTTTTTAAATTATATAAAGGAATAACAATGAAAATGAATTTATTAATAATGAACTTTTATTTAGATTTTATAATTCAGGAGAAAATCCTATTTCAAGCAGTGGAAAAATTTTAAAGTTTAAAAGAACATGCAAAAAGCACTGTGGTATAACTGAATATTACAATGATGTAAAGGGACTTGAATTCTTAAAACAGAGACTTTATGCTTAATATTAACTTTATTAGAGAAAAAATATAGAGTAGATACTTACTTTAACAATAAGAATATAAAAAATATTTTAAATGACTTATGACAGCTGAAACTTTTTTGAAAAGAGTGAGATAACTATATTTACACTAATCTATTTTAAATTTCTTAGGAACTAGAAAATATTTGGGAACGCCTGAAAATATAAAGGAAGTTTTAAAATCTTTAGTGGAACTTTAAAAAAGTACCAGAAAATGAGATTGTTAATATAGAAAAATATATTAAAAGGCTTTTGTATATAGAGGAAAAAATATAGAGGCTTATAACATTCAAGGATGTAAAAGACTATATCTATATAAATAAACCAACGGAAAGAGCTAAAATTACAGACTACAGTCAATATAAAGACTATATAATAGAACCTTTTATTAAAAAGTTATATATTCTATTAGGAATATTTGGAGTTTTGAAATTTTTCTATGAAAACCATTTTTCAAAAAGGGACTTTACCTAAAAGAATAACTATCTATCCGTATGATGGTTTAAAATATGTGAGATTAACAAATTTAGGTAGATTTATCTTTGGACATACAAGAAAGATATGGTGCCTAAAATCAATGAAAAAACTGAAATAGAAGCTTGACGATAAAAAGACAATTTGTCACAATTGTGGAGAAAGCACCTGCAAAGATGATGTTCTTTATGAAAAAATAAGACAAAGTAAAAAGACAATATGTTTAAATTGACTTACGATAAACTATTAAAGGTATAAAAACCTATGATAAGGTTAATGGAAAGAATAGAAATTTAAAAAGAAAATATGAACAATAAAAAACTTACATCAATTGGGAAGATTTCTTTGAAAATTTAGAAAAAGAATTTAATTCTGTAAAATTGAAAGATGACTATATAGTCTTAAATTAAAAAATAATAAATTAATTCAAACATCATTAGAGATAAAAGATTAAAACCTTAGCTTTAAAAGGAAAGAATATCATTTACTTGTAAGAGAAAATTTAAAAGAGCTTATAAGATTTTCTGAATCTGGATATTATATGGTTAGTAGGGGGCCTGGAGAATAATTTGTTCATTTAGTTACATACTGAATACAGCCTTTTTAGAGAGGTGTAAATAGCATAGATAATTTTTTGTGAGCAAAGAATTAGGTATGAACTCTTTAGCTGTGACAGATTATGCAATATGTTCTGTACTATTGAATTCTATAAGAAAAGGCTAAGAAGATAAGACCAAGCGGTATTGGTTTAGAACTTCCACTACGAAAAAAGAAAAGAGCAAAACCATTTTTACCTTATTTTGCTTGCTAAAGATTATGAGAGCTATAAAAGAAATTTGGTAAAATTAGCCTCCCAAAAACTATATAAGAAAAAAAGATAATAGAGAATTAAGAATAAGTAAAGAGATATTAAAAGAAGAACATAGCAAAGGGTTTAATAGCACTTTCTTCTTCTGAAGGGCTTCAGGAAGCTATTTTAATGAATTTTCCTAGTGAAACTGAATAAATAGTTGATGAATATATGAAATGTTTTCAAAGAAAATTTCTATTTAGAGATACAGGCTAATGAACTTCCTGAAACCAAGTAATCAATGATAAATTCTATGGTTTAGCAAAGAAAAAATCTAGAATTAGTAGCAACTAATAATATTCACTATGTTGATAGAGATAAGCTATGAATTACAAGACAAGTAATTTGTATACAGTCAGGTTGGAAGCTTAAAGATAAAATAGAAAAAAGCTGTCTCAAAAAAGAACTGTATTTAAAATCAAGAAGAAATGCAAAGCCTAGATGAAAAGATTTCACTTAAGGCTATGAAACACAAACTATATAGCAAGTTTATGTAATTAGAAATAGAATTTGAAATTTACAATTTCCATATTATGAAGTTTCTAATCAATATTCAGGAATGGACGAATATTTAAAAAGCTTCTATGCTATGAAAATATTAAAAAATATATAAAGAAAATTTGACTAAAGATATCTTGAAAGACTTGAATTCTGAACTCTCAGTTATTATAAAAATGGGTATTCAGGTTGTTTTATAGTAGTTTGGGTTTTATTGCTTATGCTAAGAAATGGTATATATTTAGATGAGAAGAGTTCAGCAGCTGGAAGTTGATTGCCTATTGTCTAAGATAACTATGATGAATCCTATAAGGTATAACACTCTTTGAAAGATTTTTTTAAATCCTGAAAAGAATATCTATGCCCGATATAGATATGAACATCTGTCGTGAAAGACGTGATGAGCTTATAGACTATGTTGTGCATAAATATGGAAGGGAAGAGTTGCCCATATTATAACTTTTGGTGAGATGAAGCAAAGGGCAGCAATAAAGGATATAGGTAGAGTTTAGATATTGATTTGAAAAAATAGATGGGTTGAGTAAATTGGTTTCTTCTTTTTCAAACTTTGAAAAAAACTTTAAAAGAGATGTGGAAGTTGCAAAACTATATCAGCAGATATTGAATTACAAAGAGTGTGAATCTATCAATAAGAATTGAAAATAAGATAAGACATGTATCACCCATGCAACGGGTATTCTTATAACTAGAAGACTTAGATAGAACAGTTCCTATTTATTTAGATGAAAAAAGAAGGTTATAGCAACTCAATATCAAATAGAAAGAGCTTGAGGATCTAGGACTTTTAAAAATAGATTTCCTAGAGTTTAAAAATCTTTCAAATATACAGAAACTTAGTGGAGCTATATCAAAAATATAAAAATATAGATATAGAAACTATAAAATTCCACTTGATGATAAAAAGTTTTTGAAATGTTATCGCAAGGAGATTCAGCGGGAGTTTTCAGTTAGAATCCTGGGAATTAGAAAAAATAATGAAGAGATTAAAAACCTAATAGCTGGGGATATGGTGGCACTACTGGCTCTATATAGACCAGGGCCCAGTCAGGAATGGTTGATGACTTTATCAACAGAAAAAATGGTAAAGAGAAAATAGAATATCCACAGAATTTGGAATAATCTTAAAGGAAACTTATGGAGTAATTCTCTATCAAGAACTTGTTATGAAAATAGTGAAGTTACATGGCAAATCTATAGTCTTGGGAGAAAGCTAGATGTTAAGATCGGGCCATGGGAGAACTTTGCTAGTAATGAGGAAAATAGAGAGAAGTTTTATTCAAGAGGGCGGTTGAGAATAATCTACTGAAGGAGAAAGCTGACGAAGCCATTTGAATTGATAGATAAGTTTTGCAGGCTATGGTTTGGGTTAAATCCTCACTCTGTAGCCTATGCTATGATTTCATACTGGACAGCTTACTTTGAAGGCACATTACCCGGCTTTCTACTTTGCTGCTGTTGTGACTTCTGTAAAATTTCTGAAACAGGTGGATGTAGCATATTACTGGCATGATGCAAAAAGAGAGCATAGAAATAGTGATATATCCGCCTAATGTACATCTCCAAGTGCATATTTCTGAAATATGATGGAATAAAGTTTACTCTCGCGGCAAATTAAAATCTCATGCAATCTAGCAAAGAAAGATTGTGGAAGATGATGACGCGAGTGTATAGCAAATTGGGTGAATTTGTGCCAGAAATAGAAACATGGGATAAATAAAAGAGCACTAGAAGCTTTCTAATTTTGTCAGGTGCTTTAGATGAACTTGAAGAGTAATAGAAAGGAAAAATTTCTATCAACTAGATAAGGTACTCGACTATGTTTCAAAAGAGCTTCCATAGCTGAAATTCAAATAGATGAGATCTCTTTAGTGCAGGTGAGTGAGACTATAAATAAATCTGCTTTAACTTAGTTGTGAGGACTTTAATCTAGATGAAAAGTTGACTAAGGGAGAGTTTCTAGGGTTTTCTATTTAAGTTCATGCATGCTAGATGAGTATAAGGAGTTATAATCCATGCTGCAAATGACTTTTCTGAAATAGATGAAGAAAGTAAAGTTATAAAACTTTTTGAATATCACAGGTCCTAAAGTTTAACACAAGACGAGCAGATAAACTTTATTTTCTATACTTTGTTATGGTGAATATTCATATAGCTTTCCCTAAGACTTATGATATAAGTTTTAGAGGATTGTAGAGAAGAAAACAGTCTATATCAGAAGAGGAAAAATACAGATAGATGAGTGTAAGGGTGAAAAACTATTAAACTACTTGTAGAAAAAATAATTTCTTTAGATAAATATGGCTTCCACCCTGCTAAAAAGTTATTTGTTCTGATTGAAGAAGAGATGAATATAAATAAATGAACAGAACTAATTAGTTCTAATAAGGGAAAAATAGAAATTTCTATTTGCCATAAAATAAAGATGAAAAAAAGTTAATCCAGGTGTAAAAAGTAAAACTTAGTAATTTCTGAGCAATTAGTTGAACTTATGGGACTAGAAAAATAAAATTAGTACCAAAATTACAATGGGTTATTTGTCAAATAGTGTTGATAAAAAAGTTTAGACTATGATCTGACATAATTAAGAATTTTTGAGAATAAAAACTTAAAATTCTCTTTTTTCAATCGAACTAATCGCATTATTGCATTAAAGAATTAAGCGCTAATTAGATAATACCTGTGAATCAATATACGCTTTTCAAATTAAGTGAATTTGAATACGAATGCCATTCTCTTTATTGATTTAATTTTATTGTTTTTAAACCTATTACTCCATTAGTAATGTTTTAGTTCAATATATTCTCATATATTTCTATATTTTTAGAGTTTTTAAGCGCTATCATCATTTTCTTGGAAATCTTTTCCTTACTAGCTAAATATTTTTACTATTTCTTAAATCTTTTTAAAAGTTATTATGCTTTATTGTTTTGAATAATATCTTGATATACATTAAGTTAGCCTCTAATTCCAGGACATTTATCTATTAGATAATCACTTTATCTTTGCTACTAAGTTTGCTTAAAACTTTGACAATAATGTGCCCGGCAAAGATCGGATAATATTTTAACAATGATTTCAAAATAGCTTTAGCTTTCTTTTTAATAATCATCTTGAATTGAATTCTGTCGTCTAGTTTGGTTAAATGCTCTATTAACGAGGATTAACTATGAAATTCTATTACTATTTTGCATTAGGAAGATAGAATTAACTAGACTAATGTATGGGGTATACATATCCATGCAGATATATTTTATATTATTTCTAACTACAAAAATCTTGAAAAATATTCTGTGAGAGAATGGGTCTTCTATCTTCTACGATATCGATAATGTTCTTACTGTGATGGTCCAGCAGAAACAAGGACATAGCGCCATCAATGAGCTTTTAACAGACTTAAATTCATCCCAATACAAATAACTTCTGGTAGTAATTATATTAACTTTAAAATTAAGAATAACATCTCCATTGTTCTTTGTGCAGAAACAATAGAAATATTATATCTCTTAGCGATAAATGTAAGTGATATAATATATAAGTTCAAGAGCAATAGTATGCGGAATTAATAGATATGTTAGAGTTGTCACTAACAATGTTAGTGGAGGGAGAAAAGTCTTCCTACAATCCATGCACATATATCTTGTATAGTAAGCTCAAGCTCAACATTGTAATTTTGAATAGGAATATATTTAATTTACGAATTCTTGGAACCATTTTAACAATATTTTAGAATTACAATGAGGACAAGTACAATAATTTTGACTTAAGAAATCTCTTTACTTTTAAATAGATAATTGCCTTTTTGAGTAACTTGACAATATTCTTCTTTCAGAAAGAAATATTATCATCTTGAATATTTAAGAAATTTTTGATAAGATTTAGATAGAGACAATGAAATCACTTCCTTTTTGAGTTATTTTTGGCGATTTAATTTTAACAGGAAAATTATTGTCTCAACTATTATAAAATGGCGGTGATAGAAATTTCTTCTATCAACACCATTTCGTATACAACCTCAATAGCCTTTTAATCCTAAGATTAAAGGCTTTTATATTTCTAATTAATCAGTTTAAAGAGATTGAAAACTCATCCTCTGATTTTCATAGACTTCAGCTATTCTCTTAATAGATTTCATGTGGGGTATCGTCTGAAAGAACAGCTGTCCTTTTTCGTCAAACTCTTTCTTTTAATGCCATATAGGTTTGAATGCATCAACCACTGCTCTTTTCTTCTTTTTCTTCAACTTCTTTCTGTCCAGCCGTATCTATAGATATTTTGAACCCATTCAAAGAAGTAAAGATACTGCAACTCTCTCAGCATTTGTTAAAACGTCAGGAGTAGCTAACTATACCTTTTATAAAGAACTTCATCAGCCTTTCGAGTGTGCAGTCCATTTTGCTCCTTCACAGATGATTCCAGCTTTTTATTAATTCAGCTTCGTGTTAGTGATAGCATTTTTCTAATGCACATGGAGCGATAGCTTCAACATCTAAAAGCCCAGAATTCATCCATAGCTACTCTTTGCTCCAGCAACTTTAGTTAAGCTCAGCAGCTTTAGCAGCTTCTAATTCTTCATGTGAATCCTTCGGCTTTTATAAACAGCAAAGCTCCTTTTCCTTTCAGAGATTCAGCAACAACTGCTGACTTTCCACTAATTTCATAATATATATAGAGTATTTTCCAACATTTCCAAATCCTTGAACTGCAACTGTATGCACTCTTTAAGATCTTTTCCTAATGCAGTGAAAAGCTTTCTCTCATGAGTTACATGCAACACCAGAAATCCAGTGCTTCATTTTCCTTCCTTGAGATCCTCCATAAGTATAACGTTTACCTTGTGAGAAACTCCTATAGTTTGTTCACCAGTTAATTTATTATATTCATCTGCATCCAAGCGATAGTTGTCCATTTTGTGTTTACGTCTGGAGCAGGAACGTCTACTTTTTCACCTCAAAGTATTTCCACAATATCCTCTTTACCCAACCCTCACCGGTAATTGTTCTAGTTCTCTTTGAGAGAGCACTGAAGGTCTACAGTAATTCCACCTTTACCTCCTCCACAGGGATTCCAGTAACTTGACATTTGATACTCATCCCATAGAGAAAGAGCTTTTACTTCATCCAGAATTAACATTTTGGTGGAATCTGAGTTCCTCGCTTGAAAAGTCTCTACTGCACTGTCATTATGAGCGAGATCTTGTATCCTTTAAATGTTTTTATGCAGATCCTATCATCCATTCTTGCGGGTGTGATAGTAATTTCTATTGATGCTTTCGAGGTTCCTCTAAATAAATTCATATACTGCTGGATCCAATCCTAAAGCATCACATGCTTTTTAACTTGTTGTCCGCTTGCTAGTGGATTTAAAAGTCTTCTCGTTCTAAATTCCTCCTAAAATATTATTGTGATAAATAAAACGGCAATGTTCACTTCTATCGTATATATATAGCTTGTAATCATACTTTTATTTTATATGTCAATATAAAATCTCTGGTTTTAATACAAATTGAATTATAATAGAATGTTACAATAGAAATTATATATACTATATTCATTAATTATATATATTAAATATGATTTTATTTATTTTTCGCTTAAATCTTTCATTTTATATATGTAAATATAAATTATAAATATTTACCTTTTCTTTTATATGTTATAATTAATTTAGTGATAAAACAATTATGATATATTAATTTTTAAGAGCTGTTTAGTAAAAGTTTTATCTTTATGGTGAAGAGAGTTGATAGCTGCCTTTATTTCATGAACAAAATAAGAGATTTGATCGGATTTAGAATTAATTCCCGATTATCTTAACAGTAAAGAAACTGCCGAAAAAGCAAAAAGGATTTGAATGTGGTTTACAGTGAAACTGTTTTGCTACAAAGACAGTATAGTATATGTATAAAGAATATGGAGTTATCTATTCGCAAGAACAGTTGAACTAACATATTGATGTTAAATATGCTAAAGAATTAGGATTCAAATTAGCTTATGTTCCTTTCATTCTCCAAATGCAATAGCTGAATTAGCTGTTTCATTAGCAATGTCTTTATTAAGACACTTTCACCTTTATACTGCTGAAAAATTCTAACTGAAAAGATACAGTTGATGCTAAAATGTTCTCAAGAGAAATTAGAAACTGTAGCAGGGAGTAGTTGGATTAGGAAGAATAGAGTTCACTGCTGCTACCACCATTATTCAAAGGTTTAGGAGGCAAATGTTATAGGATACGATATGTTCCCTAAAACAGGTGTTGAAAGAATATAGTTACTCAAGTCTATGCGGAGGAATTACTAGCTAAAAGTGATATCATAACTTTACATGCTCCATTTATAAAAGAAATGGAAAAATTGTTACTAAAGAATTCCCTAAGCAAACAGAAAATTTCAATATTAATCAATACTGCAAGAGGAGAATTAATGGATTTAGAAGCTGTTGTTGCTGCTCTTGAGAAAGTGGACACCCAGCTGGTGCTGGTGATAGCATGTGAAGGAAGCTAGCTACTTCTTCACTTCTCAAATGACGACTAGAATTTAAATTAGAATATCCTCTATTCAATAAATTAATCGAATTATATCCAGAGTTTTAGTAACTCTCTCACGTTGGATCTTATACTGATGAAGCTGCACCAAACTATGATAGAAAGCTTCAGTTTAGAAAGCTCAAAAGAATACTTGAGATACTGGTGCTGTAAAAACGACACAAAAGCATAGTAAAATAGTTAAATAAAGGCAAGGGAGACTGTTGCAAATTATCAGTAAAAATGGTTCGTTACTGAGTAAATTTTCTTTAACGATAAAATCAAGAATTCACTGTAAATTCGACCAACTCGCTACGCTCAAAACATGTCGACATTTACTCGAAACTCATTCTATTTGATTTTTATCTAAAATTCCATCCGTAACTCACTGGTACTTTAAGATTGATATTTTCATTTTGCAATAGTCTCTTTTATTTCAGTCTTTCAAAAACTTTAAGAATTTCATCAACAGTGCTCCTCGTTTTTCTGAAAATACTTGTATGAGTGCTATTTTCTATGGTTTTTAAAGAAGCACCTTCTAATCCAGCACTTTCTGAGGAACCATTCCATCATCTTTACCTGCATAATAAAGAGAAAGAAAAATTATTAGAGCTATCTGCTATTAAAATATAGTAAGGATAGTCAGGATTTCCTAATTGGTTAACAAAACTATCTATCAGTCTTCATATCTTTAACAGCAGTGAATATGAAATATGGAGATTAAATCAGCTATAGGATTGTTCTGATAACTGGCTTTCCAATGTGAAGGTGGAGACTAGTGAACAACAACCTTTCCTAAGCAGCTAAATTTATTTTTCTTTCAAGTAATATCTAAAGCAAACAAGTTCATAGAATGAACAGCGAAAATTTATTTTTAATTCTGTGCAAATTGCTAGCTTTTCTTTCAAGCATTCTGAATCCTTCTAACTTTTTACTTGCTCTTCAATATTTGGAGCAATATATTTTGTCAATATTTTCAGCTATATTGTCATTAACAGTAGGATACTGTATATTTACAACAGCATCAAACTATCTTCTGCTAATTTTTCATCTATGAATCTTTAACTCTGTTTTTCATAAACCATAGATACCATTGAGAAGTTATAACTATGTCTTTTCTATTTTATCTTCATTATATTCTCTTTATTTGATATTTATGAGTTAGAGTTTTTACAAGCCATAGACAGCAATAGAAATTATAATGATATAAAATTTAAAAATTTCTTCATATTATTCCTCAATAAATATAAAATAGTTCAGTTACCAGCCAGATTTTTAACGGATAAAATTAAGAATTGCTGCAAATCAGGAAACTCACTACGTTCAAACACTGAATTTGCTCGGCTCATTCTATTTAATTTTTATCCTAAAATCTGGAATGTAACTCACTTATTTTTATTTATTATAAATTTTATTACTTAGTTCCGAATATTCTATCTCCGCAGTCTCCTAGTCCAGGATAGATATATCCATCTTCATTTAGACCTTGATCTCATTTTTGCAGTATATATAGGAACATCTGGATGTTTATTTAAAAGTTTAGCTATACTATCTGGAGCAGCAACTAGACACATAATATAATATCAGTTCTCCTTGTTCTTTTAAGTAATCTATAGCATAGACAGCAGAACCTCCTGTTGCAAGCATAGGATCTACAAGTATAACCTTTCTTGAAGCTATATCTGTAGGTAACACAATAGTAATATACAGGTTCTAAAAGTTTCTTCGTTTCTATAAACTCCAATATGACCAACTTTAGCTGTTGGAATCAGATTCTAATATTCCATCTCACCATTCCCAAGTCCTGCTCTAAGAATAGGAACTAAGGCTACCTTTATCCTGTAAAGTAGTAGGCTTGTGTTTTCATAAGAGGTGTTGTAACCTCAGTCGTTTCTAACTTTTAAGTTTTTAGTTGCCTCATAAGTCATAAGTTTTGCGATTTCATTTAGATTTTCTCTAAATGATTTAGTATCTGTTTCAACACTTCTAAGAATAGTCATTTTCGTGTTCTATCAATGGTGGTTAATTTCAATTACTGACATACATTTTCCTCCTTTTTATCATACAGGATAAAAATCCTGTCTTTTATTTAATTATTTTTACCCAGTTAAATTTCTTGTTAAATTTGTCAACTCTACCTGCAGTGTCAACAAATCTTTGTTCTCCAGTATAGAATGGGTGTGATTTTGAGCTAACAGCTACTTTAATTACTCGGATATTCTTTTTCCTTCAAAAGTTGTAGTTTTCTTTCAGGTACTTTTTGTGAATCAGTTAAAAATTGGTTACCAGCCATATCTTCAAAAACAACAACGTTGAGATTCAGGGTGTATTCCTTTTTCATTTTCACCTTCCTAAAATTTTCTGATATCAAGGATAATTTTAACATATTTTTATTAACAATGCAAGTTGAAAATTAAATAAAAGAGAGAAAAACTTCTCTCTTATTTTGATAATCTTTTTAAAGCAATTTCTTTGGCTTTCATATATTGATCAGCAGTTATATATTTTTCATTTGAGATTTGACTCTTAATCTTTCTTTCATTATAGTAGCTTCTATAGCTCCTATTCTGTCAAATAGATCATCTATGAGGTACTTTTCAGGGTTATCTAAAATATATTTATTGATTTGTAGTTCTAGTTGTTTTCTTTCTAAAAGTCTCAATTCATAATTACTTGAAACTTGTTTCCTAAGGTCTTTAGCTTTTTGATATTTTCAACTTTTTACCCCTGCTGCTCTTAAGTCAGAATCTTCAACTATACCAAGTCCATTTTCATCTGAAGCGAGATGTAAATATTGAAAGTACAAAAATAAAACATAAAAAATTTCTTCATACATCTATCTCCTTTGTTTAAATTTGAGTATTGAAAATAAATAGTTCATCTGGATTTTAATCTGTAGTCTTTTTCTCAACAACACTAGAATTATCATAAATACTTATTACCAAAAGCTTCACGGTCTTCAGCAGTAATAACACTAGCACTATTTATTTCAGGACTAGGTACTGTATTAACAAAAGAATTATATGTTGACATAGTTACAACACCAACAAAATAGTCCAACAGAGAATATAGACATTCTCTTATTCTTTCTTTTTCTTTCTTCCAATAAAGCTTTGTATATGTTTGCTCTAACTTTTTCCTTAGAGTGACATTTAATTTCCTCCCATATCTTTGAGTGCTTTATAATACACAGATTTTACAGTAGACAGATTCATATCTTTCATCTCCTGCAATTTCTTTCAATTTATATCCATAAATATCTTTTAGAATAACAATTTCTCTTTCCTTTTCAGATATTAATTTTTAGTTTTTCCTGTAGTATAACCTTTGTGTCAAAAATTAACATCTTCTAGTAAAGATAAAAACATCATCATTTTATTTCAAATTCAATTTTTTCTTTTTGAAAAATCATATGTTTTATTTATTGCGATTCTATATATCCAAGTATATATGTTGCTCTCTTCTCTGAATTTACTCAAATTTTTATATACGCTTATAAAAGTCTCTTGGCAAATATCTTTCAGCATCATCATCGTTTTTGACAACACTTAAAAACTTTGTAATAGACTCTATCAAAATATTCTTCATAAATGTTATCAAAATCCATACTTTCACTCCAACATTCAACAAATTTAACATATAAATTTAAGGTATCAATATATATTTTAGACTTAGTATTAGTAAAAGTTTATCATTTTTAAAGTCTTCAGCTATTAGTTTCTTTAATTCTTCAATAAATTTTTTCTCAGAGACCTTTTAATAATCTCACCTTTTTAAATAGAATTTCTATACCCTCTACCCGCTGCTACTCCATAATCAGCTTCTCTAGCCTCACCAGATGAGTTTACAACACAGCCCATAACAGCAACTTTAAATTTATTTTTCATTTTGAAATTCTTCTTCAACTTGTTTAGCTGAGACCTATTAAATCAATTTCTGTTCTTCCGCAAGTCGGGCAAGAAATAATTTCAACACCTTCATCTGATAGATTCTAAGACTTTTTAGTATCTCTTTAGCAACCTTTATTTCTTCAACAGGATTTTCTGTTAAAGAGAGACTCTTAAAGTAGCTCCAATTCCATCGACTAAAAAGAGCTCCAATTCCTATTGCGGATTTTACTGTTCCTTGAAATTTAGTTCCAGCCTCAGTAACTCCTAGATGAAGAGGATAGTCAACAAAGAGCTTATTTTTCTATATGCTTCTACCATCATTTTTACATTACTTGATTTAAGCGAAATAACTATATCAAAAATCATATTTTTCAAGTAGTCTAACGTGATATAAAGCACTTTCTACTAGTGCTTCTACACAAGAGTTTCCCATACTTTTCTAAAAATTTCCTTTTCTATAGAACCTGAATTAACTCCTATTCTAATAGGAATATTCTTTTCTTTAGCAGCTTCAACTCACTTTTTACATTCTCATCAGAACCAATATTTCCAGGATTAATTCTTAATTTATCTATTCCATTTTCTATTGCTAAAAGAGCTAATCTATAGTCAAAAATGTATATCTGCAACCAATGGTAGATTTACTCTCTTTTTATTTCTTTAATTGCTTCAGCTGCTTTGACATTGTTAATAGTCATTCTAACAAGTTGACAACCTGCTTTTTCTAATTCATTTATTTGCTTTTACAGTTGCCTCAACATCAGCTGAATTTGTATTAGTCATAGATTGAATAATTATAGGATTATCTCCACCTATACTTAAATTTCCAACCTTTACAACTCTTGTCATAAAATCCTCCTAAAAATAAGGAGTCTAAAGAATAGACCCTTTACTTCTTTTTATTTACTAACGTAGATATTTCATAGATTTTTAGGTACTCCATTTTGTCTTATTTCAAAATGTAAATGGGCTCCTGTTGTACGTCCTGAGTTACCAGTTTTTCCTATTAAATCTCCCTGATTTACATGTTCTCCAACATTAGTAGAAATAACACTTAAATGGGCATATCTAGTTTCATATCCATTATCATGTCTAATAATTATAATTTTTCCATATCCACTCATATTACCAGCAAAAGTTACTACTCCTGCTTTAGCGGCTCTAAGTGGAACATATTTAGCCACTAAGTCAACACCCAGTGTGTAAGATATATCTTTTTTAAAAACTGGGTGGTATCTGTTTTCCCAAATGGACTTGATACTCCTGCATATCTAACTAGGATAAGCAAAACCTGCTCCAGAGTATGCTGCTGACCTTCCGCCATCATCATTATCTTCAGGAGGAGGTGGTGGAGGAGAACCTTTTGTTTCTTTTAGGTGGCTTTTTTCAGGTTTTTCCTTTTTCCTTCTCTTTTTCTTTGTTCTTATTTTTTTCTTTTTATCTTCTTTTAGCTTTGTTGATCAGCTATAAGTCTACCTTCAACATCTTTATATTTTTGAAGAGTTACTCCTTTCTTTAAGAAGATAGTTGATCCAGCCTTTAATTTCTTAGGATTGATATTATTATAGTCAACAATATCAACAACACTTATTCCATACTCTTAGCAATTTTTGCTAAAGTGTCATTCTTCTGTAATTTATAATAAAGACCATCTCATAGAAGGGAAAGTAATAGTATCTCCAACCTTCATTTTGTTATTCAAAGCATCTTTATTATTCATTAAAATCGTATCTTGTTTAATACCATACTTCTTAGCAATAGCTGGTATTGTATCTTTCTTCTTAACTTTATATGTAATTAATTCAGCTCTCTTTGGAGGTGGAGGAGGTGCTGGTTTTTCTTTTCCTTCTTTTTTCTCCCTCTTTTTATCCTCTTCTACTTTTTCTTCCTTCACAAAAATTATATTCTTTTTCAAAGGTAGTAAAGTTACTTGTTGTTAGCTCTAACCCTCCGTTGTCCGCTTCATCAAGTTGAAAATAATCTGTAAACTGAGTAGTATCAACCACTTCTTTACTATAAATCATATATAATCTAAAAGAAAATACAACAATAGCTAAAAATTAATAGATATGCCATTGTCTTCCTAACAATTCTTTTTCATAATTTTACCTCATGAGGACATAGATTATTTATACAAGAACCTTAGGTAACTGTCTCAATAATTCGTCATTATTCTTTGTTGTTTTTATAGCCTTAATTAAAGCTGCTGTTGAACTCACTTTATTGTCATAATCATTTAGTAATCTTTCTTAAATTCCAAATTTCTTCAATTTGGTTCTTTTTTAAGAAGTAGTTCTTCTTTTCTTTGTTCCAGATCTTGTGATATCTATAGCTGGGAAAAACTCTAAATTCAGCTAATTGTCTATCTAAATAGATATCACAGTTTCCTGTTGATTTAAATTCTTCATAGATAACTTCATCCATTTTACTGCCAGTATCCACAAGTATAGTAGCGATAATAGTTAAGCTACTCCATTTTTAATATTTCTTGCAGCACCAAAAAGTTCTTTGGATGATATAGAGCCATAGGATCTATACCTCCTGATAATAGTTTACCACTTGATGGGATCACTATATTATATGCTCTTGAAAGTCTTGTTAAAGAGTCAAGTAAGATAACCATTTTTCTCCATCTTCAACTTTCATCTTTGCTCTTTCAATTATTTCTTCTGTAACTTTTTATATGATTCTTAGGATCATCATCAAATGTCGAAGCAAAAACAGTTGCTCCTTCTACATTTTCTTTAATATCTGTAACTTCTTCAGGTCTTTCATCTATTAACAATATCCATACTTCAGTATCTTTTTCACCTTTTTATTATAGCATTGGCAGATTGAACTTATAAAAAGTTGTTTTTACCTGCTTTTGGTGGAGCTATTATTAATGATCTTTGTCCTTTTTCAATTGGAGCTATTAAATCAAGGATTCTTCCTGAAATATTATCATGATCCAAACCCTAATTTAATTTGTTCTCTAGGGATAAGTAGAACTAAATCTTCAAAAAGGACTCTATCTGCTATCTTAGTTAAATCGTCATCATTAACTCTTAAAACTCTTCTTATAGCAAAGTTCTTTTCTTCACCTATTGGTTCTAACCTCACCCAGAATAAGATCTCCTCTTCTCAGTTTGAATACTTGTGAAGCTGACATATAAATATCCTAATGTAGTTTCTTTTTAAGAAACCAAAGCCTTCAGGAGCAGTATCAAGTACCCATAAGCAAGAACAGTATTATTATCTTCTAGTGTCTCAATTATTTGTGCTTTTAACTCTTCTTTTTGCCCAGCAACTTCTATATCCATAATTCTTGCAATTTCCTGCAAATCTTTCAATAGAAACTTATTTTAAAATATCCATATTGTCTCCTTTATCTTTAACTTAGACTATGTCACCATATAGAGTCCAAGTTTTACATTCATTTATCTTTACATCTACAAATTGTCCTTTTAAAGCCATATCACCTTTAAAAAGAACAATTTTATTCGTTGAAGTTCTTCCTGATAAAACTTCTTTATTTTTCTTACTAGATTCTTCTACTAAGACTCTTACTACTTTATCTTTGTATTTGCTACTTTCATTGAAAGAACATTTGTTTTGTACTTCCATTAATCTTTGTAGTCTTTCTTTTTACATTTTCATCTATTTGATTATCCATAGTAGCTGCCTTAGTACCTTTTCTTATTGAGTACATAAACATATATGAATTATCAAAGCTAACTTTCTCAACAACATCGACAGTATCTAAAAAGTCTTCTTCTGTTTCTCCAGGAAAACCAACTATGATATCTGCTGTTAAAAAGCCACATCAGGAATCTTTGATTTTTATTTTTTATCAACTAGAGCTAAATATTTTCTTTTGTATAACCTCTTCCCATTTTTCTTAAAAACTTGTGATGAGCCAGATTGTAAAGGCAAATGTAAACATTTTGATATTTTGTCGTTTTTAGCAATAACATCTATAACATCATCTGTAAAATCTCTAGGATGTGGTGAAACAAATCTAACTATATAATCTCCTTCAACTTTACAAATTTCTTCTAAAAAGTTTAGCAAAAATTATCTCCGTTTTTTAAAAATCCTTTCCATATGAATTTACATTTTGACCTAATAGAACAATTTCTTTTGCCCCTTACTTACGTACTGTTCTACATCTTTAACTATCTCTTCAAGAGGTACCAGATCTTTCTCTACCTCTAACATAAGGAACTATACAGAAAGTACAGAAATTATTGCAACCATAAGTTATAGAAATCGAAGCTGTTTGATCAGATGCAAATTCAGCATCTAGTCTTGGTGGTAACTCATCTTCATTATCTGTATATACTTCATGAGTACTCTCATTATTTTCAATTTTTTCTATTGCTTTGAGAATTCTACCAATATTTTGGTTCCCCATAACTATATCTATTATTGGAAATTTTTAACAAGTTCTTCACCTTGCTCTTGAGCGAAGCAACCTGTAACTCCAATTATAGTTCCTTTTTCTTTAAGTGCTTTTAATTCACCTAATTTTTCCAAATATTTGAGTAGCAGCACCTTCTCTTACAGTACAGGTATTTAAGAATACTGCATCTGCATCGTCAGTTTCTCTGTTACATCATAACCTAAATTTTTGAAAAATCTTTTTATTTTTAGCACTTTCATTAACATTCATTTGACATCCATAAGTGATGATTGATGCCTTTTTCACAATTTCCTCCTAACTAAATTATATGACTATAATTTTTAATAAAAATAAACAAATACATCTATATATTATAACATAATTATATTATAATTAAAAGCAAGAGGTTAATTTAATTTTATTTACTCAATATAGTATATAGACTGTCTTAAAAGTTTAGATAATAGCTGTTTTTATTAAAAATATTTTTTTGTTAAATTTTTGCTAATTTTTCTGAAAAATACTTGACAATAGTCAGCTAAAATTATAAAATTAAAGCAGTATATTTTAAGGAGGTAATTTTTAAATGAAAACAGTTGGTATATTTTTTGGAACTACAGGTGGAAAAACTCAAGAAGTTGTTGATATCTTAGCTGCTCAATTAGGAGATGCTCAAGTATTTGACGTTGCTAATGGTGTAGATGAAATGGAAATGTTCGACAACATAATCTTAGCTTCTCCAACTTATGGAATGGGAGAATTACAAGATGACTGCGCTTCTGTTATTGATGAAGTTGCAGATATGGATTTCTCTGGAAAAGTTGTTGCATTTGTTGGTGTAGGAGATGCTGCAATATTCGGTGGAAACTATGTTGAATCAATGAAACACTTCTATGATGCAGTAGAACCCTAAAGGAGCTAAAAATAGTTGGATTTACTTCACTGATGGATATGATTTCGAAGCTTCTGAAGCAGTAATCGATGGAGATAAATTTATGGGACTTGCTATAGATGCATCTTTCGATACTGATGAAATCACTTCTAAAGTTGAAGATGGTTAGAAAAACAAAGTTAAAGACGAATTACTATAATTCCAATTTAAACTAGAAATAATAAAAACTAGTTACTTCTTTGTAACTGGTGTTTATATTTAGATAAATAAAAAGGTGTCGAATTTCATCGACACCATTTATTAACAAGATTATTATACTAATTCAATTATAGCCATTTCAGCTGAGTCACCTTTTCTAACAGAAGTTTTTGATGATTCTAGTGTATCCACCATTTCTATCAGCATATTTGGGTGCTAATTCATTAAATATTTTAGCTACTGCTTCTTCATCTCTTAGGAATGCAAATGCATTTCTTCTAGATGCTAAAGTATTTTTCTTACCAAAAAGTAATCATTCTTTCGGCGAATTTTCTTAATTCTTTAGCTCTTGTAACAGTTGTTTCTATTCTTTCAGCTTTTTACAAGTGATATAGTCATATTTTTTTAAGCATAGCCTTTCTATGATCAGCTCTTCTTCCTAATTTTCTATATGATTTATTGTGATTCATTAGTAGAATTTCCTCCTCTTTTTAAAAATTATTCAGGAGATCCATCAAGATCGTATCCTAAATCTTTCATCTTCTCTAAAAATCTCATCAAGAGATCCTAAATTTTTAATTTTTAATAATTCATTTAAAGATAAGCTTGCTAATTGAGATACTATCTTCTATCCCAGCTTTTTTTCAAGCAATTAAAAAGATCTTACTGTTAAATCTAATTCCTCAATTTTCATATCATGTGATTTTATCATCAATAACTTGAATATCTATTGGTTCTTCAATAATTTCTTCAATTTTCATCTCTTAGATTTTTCCATTTTATTTCCAATCTCTAAGAATGGATCTAAATGTAATTTTAAAAAGCTCAACAGCATATGATAAAGCATCTCTTATTTCTATACTTCCATCAGTCTCAACATTTAAAGTCAATTTATCAAAGTCAGTAATTCTACCAAACATTGTATCTTGAATTTCATAAGAAACCTTTCTAATTGGAGTATAGATTGCGTCTACAGCTATGTAATCTACTGGCCAATCTTTTTATCAATTTCTTCTGACACAACAATCCTTCTCCTGTATCAACAAGAAATTCCATATCTAGAGTTCTATCAGTAGTCACAGTACATATAACTTGTTCAGGGTTAACTATTTCAAGCCCAATATCTGCAACAATATCAGCTGCTTTAACAACTTTAGGGATCTTTACAGAAAGTGTCATTCTTCTTTTCTCCTGAACTTTCTGCTTTAACAACTATTTCTTTTAACATTTAGAATAATTTCAGTAACAGCTTCTTTAACACCGTCCATAACTAGTGAATTCACTCATTACTCCTTCCAATTCTCATACCTTTTATTGCTGCTCCAGGTATAGATGAAAGTAAAAACTCTTCTAAGTGCATTTCCTAAAGTATTTCCATAACCTCTATATAGAGGTTCTACAATAAATTGTCCCTTATAATTGCTTTCTTTTACTTCTGTTATATTTATTTGCTTAGCCTGCTTTTTCTATTTTTAACATTATATCAACTCCTATCAAAAAGGATTACATTATCTTGAATAAAATTCAACTATTAAAGATTCATTTAAATCAAAATCCAAATCATCTTTAGTTGGTTTTGAAGAACCTTTCCTGAAAAATGCAGCTCTATCTAATTCTAACCAAGCTGGTGGAGTCGCATCTTCTACTGCTAATTTTATTAATTCTACATTTTTAGAGTTTTTCTATTACAGAAACAACATCTCCTACTTTTTACTCTGAAAAGATGCTATGTTAACTCTTCTTCCGTTTACTGCTATATGTCCGTGAGAAACTATTTGTCTAGCTTGTCTTCTAGTTTTTAGCGAACCCTAGTCTGTAAACAACATTTTTCTAGTCTTCTTTCTAAGTATTCTATTAAAGTTAAAACCTGTTACTCCAAGTTTTCTTGCTGCTTCTTCATATATCTTTCTGAATTGTTTTTTTCCATAACGTTATATATAAATTTAGCTTTTTGTTTTTCTCTTAATTGAATTGCATATTCAGTTGGTTTTTATTTGCATTAGGTCTTATTTGTCTATTAGAAGATTTTTAACTCCCTAGGATAACTGGATCGATTCCCTAAAAGCTCTACACTTCTTCAAAACAGGCTGTCTATTTCTTGCCATTTGTTTAATATTCCTCCTTTATATTTTTATCAAATATACGCGATTACACTCTTCTTCTTTTTGGTGGTCTACATCCATTATGAGGTACAGGAGTTACATCAGTTATTTTAGTAACTTCTAATCCTGCAGCTTGAAGTGATCTGATACAAGCTTCTCTTCCTGAACCAGGTATCCTTTACTTTAACTTCAATCTTTTCTCATTCCGTTTTTCCATAGCGATTTGAGCTGCTTGTTCAGCTGCTATTTGAGCTGCGAATGGAGTTCCTTTCTTAGTTCCTTTTGAAATTAGAAGTTCCTCCTGATTTCCAGCTTATAACCTTTCCATCTCACGTCAGTTATTGTAACTATTGTAGTTATTAAAAGTTGAATGTATATGAGCTACCCGTTAGGAATATTTTTTTACTTTTCTTTTTATCTTAGCTACTGTCTTTTTAGCCAATTTAAGCTACCTCCCTTACTAAGTCTTTAAATATCTAAAATACGCTTACTTTCTTATAGGTTTTTAGGGAATCTTTACTGTTCTTGCATTAGTCTTTGAACTTTGTCCTCTTACAGGAAGATTCATTTTATGTCTTAAACCTCTGTAACATTTGATATCCATAAGTCTTTTTATAGATAATCTTACTTCTTTTCTAAGATCCTCTTCAACTTTGATATCTTTTATGAGTTTCTCTGATTTTATTTACTTCTTCTTCTGTTAAATCTTTAACTCTAGTGTCAAAATTTATCCCAGCTTCTTTTTAATATTTTTTTGAGAAGTTGGTCTTCCAATTCCATAAATATATGTTAGAGCTATTTCAACTCTTTTTGTTTCTTGGGATATCTACTCCTGCTATTCTAGCCAAAAATTTTTCCTCCTCTTTTAAAAATAAAAATTTTTAAAGGTTACAATTATATATTACACCACATTTTAGTGGCTAATACTTTCATCGACATGTCCCATTCTGCAATTATGGAGATAGTCCTACGACTCACCATGTCTTTACAGTACTTCATTATCTTAATTAAATTATTAAAATTATGCTGTACTTTTGATCTTACACATTATCCTTGAACTTGTTTATGTTTAGGATTTTCACAGATTACTCTTATTTTTCCATGTCTTTTAATAATCTTACACTTGTCACAAATAGGTTTTTTATTGATACTCTAACTTTCATTTTAACCTCCTTTCAATACTAGTTTTTCTTTCTGTATACTATTCTACCCCTCGACAAGTCATAAGGAGAGATCTGTACAGTTACTCCATCGCCTGGTAAAATTTTAATGTAATTCATTCTCATTTTTCCAGAGATGTGGCCAAGTATAGTATGTCCATTTTTCTAATTCTACTTTAAACATAGCATTAGGTAAGGCCTCTACTATAGTACCTTCCAATTCGATAACATCTTTCTTTGACATTTTTCCTCCCATCGAATAGAAATTCATATTATTATAATATACCCTAATATCTACTGTTTTTAAAATATAAAAATTTTACTTTATTTTTTTCTTCTTCATCAAGCTCATCAAAATTAAAAATTTTTAATTACGGAATTTATTTTTCTCTCTTTTTTTCAATCCTTCATATCATCAGAATTTTTTACTATTGGTTTTTATTTTTATCTATTTCTTTTTATTTCTTCCTCATCATCATAACTTTTTAGATGGAGTAGGAATCATCTTCTTTCTTTTCTTCTTCATTATTATTGTAATAATTATCCCAAAAATTCCATTTGTTTCTCTATCTTTTTTCTTTCTTCTTCTAATTTTTTCTCTATCTTTCTTCTGAGCTTTCCATTTTAAAGAAATCATAAGAATGGAAAATTCCAAAAAGTCGTTAAGAAGATAGCCAAAAAGATTTCAGCTCACATGGCTTTCTTTTATATTTTACACTAGCTGTTGTTATTTTCTTCTCCTTTGATAGCTATCATTTTTATTTCTAACAAATTCTCTCACTTCATCTGTACTTATATATTTTTGTATCTAATAATTTTTCAAGAGTTTTTACTATCTTTTATTTCATAGATAACATCATCTATTGCTTGACTATGTCCTAAATCATCAAAATAATAGTACTTATTTCCTTTTTCCAAACTTGTCCTGTTGTTCCTGAATCAATATCTTTTATCTTTTTCCCAATCTTTTTCTCACCTAAAGAGAAAATTCTATATTTTTGAAACTAAAAATATGTGCATGACGAGAGCTAGGTCTGCTTTTGCGTAATATATCATAAGAATCAAGATAATAAATATTTTTATCATCAGAAATAACACTAGGTAAAAATATTTTCTATTTTTCCTTTAAAAATATTATCTCCAACTCTTTTCTTGTTCCTTTTGTTTCAGGATTATAGAAAAATATACCATCTTTACTTACAAATAGTAAGTCTTCAACATGATCACTACCTATACCTAAAATTTGATAAGGAATGTATTTTTATCAAAAAAATATTCTTCTAGAGAAACATTTCCATTTAACTCATCGTAAAGGTAAGTATTTTGACCTTGCTCAACAGATACTAAGCTTAAATTTTCATTACTAGAAAAATCCAAAGCTTTTAGTCTTGTAGTAAACATTATTTTTTTATCATAAAAATAGTCATCATTATATTTATAAACTGCTTTTTAAGGTATAGAAATCAGCATTCTCTATAAGTTCTCCTTTATAATAAACTTTTTCTCCATCACTTGCTAAGTATCTAAAATTCTCAATACCTTTTAAGGCTTTTAGTTGTTTCTATTTTTTTAAAAGGGATAAAAGTATAGCTGCTTTTTTCTTAAAGTTAATAATATAATCTTTAAGTATAGACCATGTAGAGATATCCTCATTTCGTATATATTCATCTGATAGGAAATAATAGTTCACTCCATCACTGTAATAATTACTACCTAGGCTTTTTAAGTCTATTTTGGATTTAAGTCAGGAATAATATTATTTCCAAGATAAACATTATTCTTATCTATTGCTATATAATTATCACGATAATCTCCTGTATCAAATGTTTTGAAACTATCAATATCAACATCTTTTTAATTGATATATATCACCAAATGAATTACAATAGATTTTCCCTTCATATTTAATATAGATACTTTTTCTCATATTTTTTGACCATTATTTAAAAATCTTTTTGATTTAAATTATACTCTGAGTCTGTTTTATATAAGAAATTGCTCCAAATAAAATAAGTAATATAAGAACGATAATAATGATTATTAAATTTTTAAAAATCTTATTTAAAGACTTATAATATTCTATCTCGTTTGCATTTTTTTCAATGTTTGATAAATCTTCACCATTTACTTTCATCTTTGACCTCTATTCTTTATTGTTGTAATCTTTAGATAAGGGTTTTATATTTTTATATTTTTTTCAAGTAGCATTTTATCTATATTTTTCTTATCTTCCTTATTGAGTTTGTTTAAATATAAGAAAAAAATACTATAAAAATAAAGCCTAATACTAATAGAAAAGCTAAAAAAATATTTTAAGAATATTATGAAATTTTATAGTAGCAATAAAAAGTTTCTCACCTTTAAACTCTTCAAAGTTTTTATTTAAAATAAACTCATCTATCTTCTCAGCACTTATATATTCTGGATAAGCTAATAAGCTTTCAAGAGTTTTTTATCCGTTATTTTTGAAAATAGTAGCTCTATAATCGTCTGTTTGAGAAGAATTTTTCTAAGTTATCAAAATAGTAATATTCACTATCTTTTTGCCAAATAGAACCAATATTTTCATTACCTGACATCAGTTAATTTTTTTCCAAGACTCTTTTTACCTAAAGAATAAACTCCTGTATTTCTTGAAGCTAAAAAAATACCATATTTTTATATCTTTTCCATATTTCATAGTTTTGAAAAATAATACATATTCTCATCATCTGTAAAGACATTAGGACTAATTTCTTCTATATCTCCAACAAAGACATTATCTTTTAACTTTACTTGTTTTTTTATTTTCACTATCATAAAAATATATTCCATCATCACTAACAAATATTAAACTGTAAAGATGAGTTCCATTACTTCCAATAATTTTTATAAGGAGCTTTTTCTCTGTTAAAAGAATAATCTTCTATAAAGACATAGCCGTTTACTTCATCATAAAGAAATTTATCATCTGGATTAAGTGAAACAGTTTTTTTAAATTACCATTATTTTTTTAATTGGTAGAAGTTTTGATTTATAGTAAACATTCTCTTTGTCAGCAAAATATGTATACTGACCATCAATAGGTTTTAAAGTATTCAAATCAGCATTCTCTAAAAACTTCTCCTTTATAATAGACATTGTCTCCATCAGTTGCAAAAAAATAACAAATTATCAACTGCTTTTTAATCTTTTATCTGTTTCTACCTTTTTATAAGGATAGATATAAGATTGAGGCCTTTTAGTCTTTGAAAAAAAGTATATATCAAAGTCTGAAAGATCTCCATTGGAGAAGATAAGTTTTTTTATTTCTTTCAGACATATCAGAACAATAGTAAGTATTTATTCCGTCAGTATAATAACCATTTCCTAGAACTTTAAGTTTATTTGGATCTAAGTCAGGAATACGAATATTTCCAAAATAGACAGAATTTTTATCCAAACCAACTATTAAAAGTACTTCTATCAGAATAATCTTGCAGAATCTAACACTTTAAATGAATCAATATCAACCTTCTCTAAAAAAATATCTTCCTCCACTAGGAACAGGAATAGAAATTTTTTTCCTTGATATTTTATAAATTGGGTGTTTCCATATTTTTGTCCATAGTTCTCTATTTCATCAGAATTTGAGCCTGATTTTTTTCATTAAAAGTAGAGTATAAGATAAAGAAAGAAAAAAATAAGAATTATCATATAAATAATGAAAATAAATTTTATAAATGAAATTCTAGAATTTTTTGCATTTTTCTCCCTAAAATAATGTGAAACTTTGGCTATAACAATACCTAAAATAAAGGCTAGTAATCCTGAAATTTTTGAAAGGAAGGAAGAAAGTTGTATACTTTACTCTAATCTCTATTTTTTTCTCTCCTTCAATTTTTATTAGTTTCTCATTTTCAATAAGTTCTCTTATTTTGCTACTTCCTTCATTGTAATTTAATAAATATTCCAATGTTTCTTTATCTCTAATTTCGTAAATTGCATTATCTATTAATTGGAAAATTCCTAAATTATCGAAGTAATAATATTTATTTTCTTTTTTTCCATATACTTCCAACAGTCCCACTTTCAATATCATTTACTTTTTTTCCCAAGCATCTTTTTACCCTAGAGAGTAGATCACTGTATTTCTTGAAGCTAAAACGTATCCACTGCTATGTTTAAGTCTTTTTCTGTACTTCATAAGCATGAAAAATAGTAAATATTCTCGTCATCAGTAAAAACATTAGGACTTAATTCTTCTACATTTCCAACAAAAAAATATTATCTCCTGCTCTTAATTGTTTCTTTTTGGTTATTGTAATAATAGATACCTTCATTATTAACAAAAACTAAATTATATAGGTGGTTTCCTTTATTTCCTATGACTTTATAAGGAGCTTTTTTTCTCTATCAAAAAGAATAATCTCCTATAAAGACATAGCCATTTGCTTCATCATAAAAGAAATTCATCACCTTGTTCACTTGAAACAATCTTTAACTTTCCACTATTTTTTTAATAGGTAGAAGCTTTGACTTATAGTAAACATTCTCCTTGTCAGCAAAAATATTCATGGTAAGGATCAACAGCTTTTTAAAGTGTTAAAATCTACATTTTCTAAAAATTTCTCCTTCATAATAGATATTATTTCCATCAGTTGCAAAAAGATAAAAAGTCTGAAATAGGTTTTTAATCTTTTGTCAGTATCTATTTTTTTATAAGGATATATATAAGTTTGTGGCTTTTTTTAGCCTTTGAAAAAGCATATATAACAGATTGGAATACTTTCATTGGAACAGATAAATTTTTTTATTTCTTTCAGAGACAGCAGAACAAAAGTAAGTATTAGTCCCATCAGTATAGTAGCCATTTCCTATAATTTCAAGTTTATTTGGATCTAAGTCAGGAATGGCAATATTTCCAAAAATAAACAGAATTTTTTTATCTAAACCAATAACTCTAGTATTTCTATCTCCTGAATTTAATACTCTAAATGAATTTATATCAACATTTTTCTAAGATATATCTTCCTCCACTAGGAACTGAAACAGAAATTTTTTTCCTTGATATTGTATAAAATCACTATTAGCATATTTTTTTGCCCCTTTTTCTTCTATTTCATAAGAATCTGAACTTGTTGTTTTTTGATGAAGCTAGAAGAAAAATTAAAAAAACAATTACTAAAAATTATGATAGAAAAAAATTTTTGAGCATAAACATAGTATCAGAACTTCTTTTCTTTTTTTAAATTTTTAAAGTTTCATCAAAAATTATTTTTCATTTTTTTCTCCTAAATTCTTTAAAAAAATAAAAAGATAAGATAGGCAACAAGAAAAATTCTTATGAAATATTTAAAAAATTTTATCAACTATATCAGTCTTATATTTCACAGTTATAGTCATCTTCTTTTTCACCAGAAACTGCTATCAATTTTTTTCATTTTTTTATAAGTTCCTCAATATCATCTGTTTTATCATCAGCTTTTTGATAATAGATAATTAAGAGTTTCTTTATCAGAAATTTCATATATAGTACTATCCATAAAAGGGAAAAATACCTAAGTTGTTGAAATAGTAGTATTTATTTTCTTTTTTTCCAAATACTAGCGACACTAGCTTCTTTTAATATCTGCTACTTTTTTCCCAACCTTCTTTTTGTCCAAATAACAGATATCTGTATTTTTTTGATATTAATTCTCCAATACTTTTTTTAGTAGCTGTACTTACATCATAAGCATGAAAATAATAAATATTCTCATCATCAGTAAAAAAACATTAGGAGTAATTTCTTCTATATTACCAATAAAAAAATATTATCTCCAGCTTTTTAATTGTTGTTTTCTTTTTGGTTGTCATAATAATATATTCCATCTTTAGCGATAAATATTAGATTATATAGAGTAGTCCCATTATTTCCAATAACTTTATAAGGAGCTTTTTCTCTATCAAAAGAATAATCTCCTATAAAGACATAGCCATTTACTTCATCATAGAGAAATTTATCTCCATGTTCACTTGAAACAATCTTTAACTTTCCACTATTTTTTTAATGGGTAAAAGATTAGACTTATAATAAACATTTTCCTTATCAGCAAAAATATTCAGTACTTTTTATCTATAATTTCTAATGTATTTAAATCAGCATTGTTTAAAAATTTCTCCCTTGTAATAGACATTATCTCCATCAACTGCAAATAACCCAAAATTATCAAGTGCTTTTTAAATTTTTTTGCCCCTTCTATTTTCTTGTAAGGAAAGATATATTTTTGAAGAATCTTTATCAAGTTCAGAGAAAAGGAGAATAAAAAAATAAGTATTTGTACCATCAGTATAATAACCATTTCCTATAACTTTTAAGTTTATTTGGATTTAAGTCAGGAATAATTACATTTTCCAAAAATAAACAGAATTCTTATCTAAAAGCGATATTTTGTGTAAAAATAGTCTTCTGGTTCAAAAGGTTTAAATGTAGCTATATCAGCATTTTTTTAAGTTCTTGCATTCCATCATTTAAGGTAAAAACATAAATTTTACCTTGATATTTAAAAAAATTACCTTTTTCATATTGTTCCCCATTAGTCTTAATTTCATAAGTGTTATTATCAGCATTTATCCAAATGGAAATAAAGAAAGGTATAAAAAAACAATGGAAAAATTACAAATACAATCATAGCTATTTTTAAGATAGAATGATGTATTTGAAGTTTTTCTTTTTTTAAAAAGATCGTCTAAGTTGTTTGTTTTTCATAAATTGTTCTGCTACTGAAAAATGTATTAAAACATATTTAATACACTAGAATGTTACTACTTCAACGAGTATATTTTTCAATACTTTGTATCTACTCATAGTTCCTTGTACTCTCCATAGTCGTAAATTCCCAACTAGCCATCGGTACATATAGATATTTTTAACTTGCTATTCGTAGCTTTCTCCTTTTCTTTTTTTATTTTTAAAAATATCTATGCTATTACTTTTATATTTTTTTGCTTTTTCAAGATTTATACTTGCATTGTAATCTCTATCTATTTCTAAACCACAATTAGAACACTTATAAATCCTATCATTAAGTTTTAAATCTTTCTTTATACTACCACAACAAGAACAAGTTTTGCTACTTGGATAGAATGTATCTACTAACCTTAGTTCTATATTTCTTTCCTTACATTTATTTATAAGTTTAGTTCTTATCGCATAAAAATTTTGTTCTTGTATAGCTTTTTGAAAGATGTTTATTTTTCATCATATTAGATACTTTTAAATCTTCAATAGTAATGTATTTTTAACTTGGCTCTTTGTTATTTCATCTACTATTTTTATTATTGTAATCATCTCTAATACAATTTAGTCTATAAAAATAATTTTTGTACTTTTTAACTTTTTCTTATTAAAAATTCTTACATTCTTTTTAATTTTTATCTTTTTAGATTTAGAATATTCTACACTTCTTGACATCTTTCTTTGTTCTCTCTTAAGTTTCTTTTTTTCAACTTTTTTTACTTTTTTTAGTTTTATTTATATTTTTAAATATCATTCCATTAGAACATATAGCCGTATCTTTAATTCCTAAATCTACTCCTAATCCTTTAATATTTTTTTATTTTCAGTTTTTAACTATATCATCTACTTCCATAACAAGTGATAGAAAAATATCTATCAGCTATTTTTAGTTATAGTACCACTTTTTAATATTAGCATTTTTAGGTATATATCCATATTCTTTTTACTCTTACAAATTTCAATGAGGGATTTTTTTATTTTATGCCTATAAAAACTCAAAAATCAGTTTTATTATTCTTAACAAAATATGCTCCCAGCTCATTCTTACCTTTTTTTCTTAAAAAAACAGGAAAAAGAACTTAAACCCTTAAAAAAATTTTTTTAAATGCTTTTTCTCCGTAAATCATAGCTTTGTTTAACTGATTTAGAAGATACATCTTTTATCCATTTTTTTATCAGGATTATTAGGTAGATAGACATTGTTGATATATTTAGAAAAAAATCATTAGCACTTACAAATTTATTACCTAGTTCATATTGTTCTTGATTATATTTAATATACTCATTATATATAAATCTTTCAGTACCAATAGTCTTACATACTTGTATCTTCTGTGCTACTGTTAGTTTTTAATTCTATCTTTAGTGCTTTATACATCTTTATCTTCCTTTATTTGCTTTTTTTATATTTTCTAAGTCCATGTATGCGACAAGAAAAATATATGTATAATAGAAATTAAATCTTGTATCATTTCTTCTTGTGGTGATAAATCTTCATTATTTACAATTTCTATCTCACTACCTTTTTGATTTTTAAAAATTTATCAAACCAATCAAAACCAAACCTTACAAATCTATCTTTATATGATATGAGTATTTTTTTGCTTTTTTTATCAGAATAAAGTATAGAATTAAATCCTTTTTCTTTGATAATTAAGCCCACTTCCTATATCAGTTATAACTTCTGATACTATATATCCCTTTGCATTAGCATAATCTCTTAAAAAAATTTAATTTGATTTTTGTAAATCATCTTTTTGACTATGATTAGAAACTCTTGCATATATAATAACTTCATATACTTGATTTTTGAGTTATCTCAATACCCATAACTTTATTATAATCTTCTAAAAGTATAATATCTCCTATTTGTTGGGGTTCTATGTGCTATCAATATACCAGTTCTATCCCACCTTTGAAGTGTATTCACACTTTTATTTATTAATTCACTAAACTCTTTTTGGCTTTATATATTTTTTTCATATAAATATATTAACATACAATTAAATACATTTCAATATATTCTTAATAACTATTTTTTTCTACTTCTAAAATTTTTTTATATTAATTTTTTTATTTTTTTGGAAAAATTTAGATTTTTTTCGTTTTTTTAAAAACTTTTGCAATATCAAATCTATATCTTGCATATAATCCAATTAAAAAAAGCGATAGAAATAAAAAAATAATTTTTTTGGAATACTATAGGCATAAGGATCTTCAATAAAATGGATAGTAGCTGTCATTATAACTTCACCATCAAAGGCTATTAATTTTTCTTTTCAGATATAAAATCTCTTATTTTTATCTGCTAAGTTTATAATATTTCTATCTTTCTAAGTTTCTGAAAAATTCAATAAATAATCAAGAACTTCTTTATCAACAATTTCATAAATTGTTCTATTTATATTTTGATTAAAACCATAAATATCAAAAATAGTAATATTTATTTCCTTTTTTTCCATATACTTCCATCTCTACCAAAATTGATATCAGCTACTTTTTTTCCAATCATTTTCCCAAGTAGTTTTTTTATCAAGATAACGTATTCTAGTATTTCTTGATATTAGTTGACCATTTAAAAGGTCTTTTTTTCATCAATGAAAAAGGATTATTACCTGACCTTTTTGCCCAGTCTTCATATACATCTAAATAGTAAACATTTTTCATCATTAGAAAATATATCTGGATAAATTTCTTTAACTTTCACCTTTAAAAAAATATTATCTCCTATTCTTTCTTGTTTTTCTCTTAAGTTGATCATAAAAATAAACTCCATTTCTTTACTTATAAAAAAAGTAAACTAAAGTGATGTGTTCCATCAACTCCAACAACTTTATAAGGAGCATTTTCTGTATCAAAAAGATAGTCATTTGCATAAACATTCTGACTTTCCTCATCATAAAGATAGTAGACGTTGTAATCATTCTCGTGAAATACTTTTTAATTTTTCCATTATTTTTTTAAATGATAAAAGTTTAGATTTATAATAAACATTTTTCTTTATCAACAAAATAAAATAATCCATCTTCAATTGTTTTTTTAATTGTATTGATATCTGCATTAACCAGCTTTTTTTCACCTGCATAATATACTTCTTTCCCATCAGTTGCAGAAACTGCTTTAATTCTTCCACTTTTTTTCTAATCTTTTTATTAGTCTCTAATTTTTTTATATGGATAAAAAAATAGTATTGAGGTCTTTTTGTTTTTAAAGAAAAAAAGTGAAATATATTCTGTATAAATGTACTTTTTGACTGATAACTCTTCATTGTACTCTGAAGATGTTGAGCAAAAAAATAACTATTAGTACCATCACTATAATAATTATTCCCTACATAATACAATTTATCTGTGTCTAAATCTGAAACTGCAATATTTCCAAAAATAAACTCTATTTTTTTATCATAAGCTACATTTCCATTATTATCTTCTGTATCGAAGACTTTGAAAGTAGGAATATCTACTCCTTCAACTTCTAACATTCCATTCCCAATGACTAAAAACATAGATTTTATCTTTATACTTATAGAAATCACTTGTCCCCATATCTTTCACCATTCTCCTGAATTTTAGAAGTTTCATCACTGGAAAAAAAGCAATACAAAAATATAACTATGAAAACACAATAAAAAAAGTATTATTGCTGAAAGTACAGCAGCTTTTTATCATTATATTAGCATTTTTGATTATTCATTTTCATTTTAAATCCCTATTAATTAAAAAGCATTAAAGTTGATTCTTCTTTAGTGTTATATCTTGTTTCTATAATAATATCTTTATAGAATTTAAAATTTAATTTTTTTCTAAAACTTTTTTTGACTCAATATTATAATTAAAATATGTTGCTATTAGGTAATTTAATTTTTAATATTTTTAAAACAATATTCAATAACTTTTGAAACAGCTTCTGTCATTATCCCTTGTTCCAATAATCTTTACTTAATACATAACCTAATTCTCTCCCAAGTAAATTTTCTAAATTCTTATCCAAATCTTGTCTACATTCTTCTATACCAATAGAACCAATAACTTTTTGATTTTCTTTTTAAAACAATAGCAAAAAAACTTTTTTCATCTATAAACATTTTTAAGTATTTCTAAACTTTCATCTTTACTTTTTGTGATGTTTCCCAACCTGCTTTTTCACCTACACCATTTACAGAAGCATATTCAAACAAATCATCTAAATCTGTAATTTTTCCAGGCACGAAGAATTAATCTTTCTGTTTCAATATTACATTACTTATATAATTTCTGCATTCATAGTTTCCTCCAAGTTAAATTCTATTTGAATTATAACACAAGTTTATATATTTTTTTAATGATTTTTTAGAACAAAAAAAGTCCTGATTAACTCAGAACTTTTTTTAAATGTTATAAAGTTTTTAATCATAAGTTACATAATAAGCTACGACGCCATTATCATAAGGAAGTTTTTTTAAATAAATTTGTATTAAACAAATTATCATAAACTGTTGAAATATCTAATTCTTTATCAAAAAGTATTTCTTCATCATTCTTAGCAACTGTAAGAGTATAAGAATTTTCTTTTAACTCCATAGTTGTTGTAAAAAAAGAAATAAGATAAGTATAATTTTTTTACTTTAAAAAAAGAATAAAAATTTTCAGTAAGTTTATTATTGTTGTTTTTTCATTTAAAGGGAATTTCATTTTCATTTTTAAATAAGTTTTTTTATTTGCAGTTCCCTACTATAATTTTTTTCAGCTTTTTTTCTCCCTCTGAGCCATATACATAGATAAGTTTTTTTGTTTTCTTTATATATAGATATAACTTTTTTTACTATCTTTTTATTTGTGCAGAAAAAAACTAAATTTTTTTATTAGTTATATTTTTTTCTTTAAATATGGTTTATATTCTTCACTAAAAAAATAGTGATTGATAAAAATCATTAAAAAAAGAAAATAATAATTTTTTTCATAATGACTATTCCCCCTTTACTTCATCTTTCTCATTATTGAGTAATTGTTTTATTTCTATCATAAGTTCTCCTGCTATTTTTTTAATAAAAGGAGCTATCATGTATAATAGCCCCTTTGATTTTTGAGTTAAATTAATAGTTTATATAGAAACTTTCATCATCTAAGTAATTTTTTGATCATAGAATAATCCATTAAATCCTTCAGCATTATTTGGATCATTAAATACTTTATCATAGACAGTTTTATTATTTAATTGTTTTTTTATAAAGAGGTCTAGGGTTTGTTCCTTTATATGCTTCAAGTAAATAACTTCTAGTTTTTCCATTAACATTATAGAAAGAAACTATATATCTGTGTCCTTCATTCATAAAAACTAAAAATCTTCCAATATAAGTTTCTGTATCATCTGAATTGAAGAATAAATTTTCACCAATAACCCCCTCTAATGTTATTTCTGGCTTTTTTTACCTTCTAATCCAAAAAAACGTAAACAACCTTTTCTCTATCCTTATACAGAGTAACAACTTTTTTTGTATTTTTCCATTTGTGCAGCAAAAAGAATCTTTTTGCATCTGGATTTGAAGTATTACCTTTTTAAATAAGGTTTGAAGTTCGCTCCAAAAGAAAATGCAGACACGATAACAAACAGTAATAAAACAAGTTTTTTTCATGCGTAATCCCTCCTAAAAATATTATACAAACATTATATAATATTTTTTTAGAAAAATAAGAAATAGTTTTTTTATTCTTTTTCAAAAAGTCAATTATACCTAGTCTTATCGTTATTTTTTTAAAATGAATTGTTTAAATTTTTATAAAAAAATAGTATACATTTTAAAATTTTTTTATAGTATAATGTTTTTTTGAAAATGAGATGTAACTTTATTACTATGAATTATTCTTTTAGTATTGTGGTAAATGATTCTTTTTAAGTTCCATTTTCTAATATTAAATTTCTATATGCTTTTTATAGATATATTCATTTATGTTAGTAGTTACTTCATCATTCGACAAAAATTATTTATGGAGGTATCAAAAGATGAAAGGTACAGTAAAATGGTTTAACAAGGAAAAAAAGGATTTGGATTTATCACAGGTGAAGATGGAAAAAGACGTATTCGCTCATTTTCTCAAATTCAAAAAAAGAAGGATTCAAAGAATTATTTGAAGGACAAGAAGTAGAATTTGAAATTTACTGAAGGACAAAAAAAGGTACTCAAGCTTCAAATATAGTTGTTATTAAATAATAATTACCTTAACTAAAAAGAAAAGGATTGAAAAAAACTTTATGAACTAAAAGCTTTCAATCCTTTTTTTAATTCTAAATTCTAAAAAAACTCTACTCTAAATCTACTTTGAATCTATCTAAATCACAGTAATAGTAACTACCATAATCAAAATACTTTCATATTTATTCTTTTTAACATGTTTTTAGTATTATATATTTTTTTAAAAATATTTCAATCAGATATTTTTAAAAAGTAAAAAAAATAAAATAGTTAGAATAATTAAAAATCTAATTGACTAAATAAGGTAAAAAGGATATTATAAAATAACAGTTTAAATACTTAAGGAGGAGCTAAAAATGAGAAAAAAATTTTTATTTGCTATTCTTTGTCTTTTTATTTGTTTCTTGTAGTAATTTATACAAGGCGAATAAGGCTTATGAAAGAGGAGATTATGTTGAAAATGTAGTATTAACTTTTTAAATATTTTTGATGAAAAAAACCTGAAAATTTTAAAAGAATTAAATGAAAAGAAAAAAATGAGATTAATAGCAAATTTTTCAAATATTTTTTTGAATATTACTCAAAACAAAAAAAATAGTGAGAAATTAGAAGATAGAAACAGGGCTAATATAGAGCTTTTTTTACGATATATATTGTTTCAGATAATAGTCAATATGCTAGGGGAATTTCAAGCTGAAAAGAGAATTCTTAGCTAGTAATAATGTAAAAAATCTTTTTTTAATCAAGCCTTTAAAAACTAATAAAGAATTATTTTCACAAAATATAGGTTTAAGAGATGATCATACCTATGCTTTTAAAAAGTGATAGATCACACAATAAATATGAATATTGCAATTGATGCTGTGGTTGAAAGTAATAAGTCTTTAGATAGAAATAAAGTAGAATTGTATAACTATTTTTAAAAAAAGAAATAGCAAAACATAGAGCAGATGGCTATATATCACTTGCAGAAGTGGAAGAAAAAAAGAAGGAAGCAATAGGTATTTAAGAAGTGCTCAAAAATCTTTACTATAAGGCTAATGAGATATATTCAAAATATCAAAAAAAATTATAGAAATTCTTATTCTAAATATGAGTCAGCTAAATATAAAGCAGACTTTAAATGATGCAGAAGATAATTATAATAAAGGAATAACAGAGTATAGAAATGCTGGTTCTTCAAAAAGCAAAATATAGAGCTGCAAACTATTATTTTTAAAGAGGCTCAAAAAAATATGTATATAATTATAAAGACACTAATAAATTACTAAATGAAACAAAAAGAAAAAAAGGTTACTTTTAAATATAGTTTAAATTCAAACAATGTAGATGTAAAAAAAATAAAATTAGTAATGATTTAAAGTCCCATAGCTTATCCTGTAACCAGTGGGAATAGAACTTTTCATTGATTATAGAGATGGTGACTATAATTATAATACTTCTTCTAACACTAATACAGAACAGTTGAAAAAAAGAAGTACAAACTGGCGTTGATTCAACAGGAAAGCCTATTATGAAAGTGTATAATTTTACAAAGATTACTACAACTATTGAAGAAATAGGAACAATTCGTTATACTTTCTCTGTAAGAGGAGCTTATTACAATAATAATATAAGTAATGATATTACAATAAAAAAAATACAGTAAATAATGTAAAATATTCAGGAGAAGTTCCACCAAGTTCTGAATATAGAAATTCAGATAATAAGGCTCTAGGTTCTAATGAATTAAAGAAGAAGGTAGAAGAAAAGTTAAAAAAAGAAGTAAATGGACATATTGATTCTATGATAAAGGACTTTAAAAAAAGAATATAGCTAAAGAAAATTAAAAGCTTAGCTATTCAAAAAGAATGTGTTTTATGATATAATATCAAAAAAATTTAAAATTATTGAAAAAGGAAAATTCTATATAATTACTTTAAAAACTAAGGAGAAAAAAAATGATGAATGGAAAAAAATTTTTAAAAAGAAGGAATTACTTTCGATGATGTTCTATTAATCCCTGCAAAATCTGATGTGCTTCCTAATGAAGTAAGTTTAAAAAAACAAGACTTACAAAAAAAATCACATTAAATTTACCAATTTTTGAGTGCCGCTATGGATACAGTTACAGAATCTGACTTAGCTATAGCCCTTGCAAGACAAGGAGGAATTGGTTTTTATCCATAAAAAAATATGTCTATCGAAGAGCAAGCTGCTGAAGTAGATAGAGTAAAAAAAGATCTGAAAGTGGAATGATTACTAACCCTATAACTCTTAATAAAGATAGTAGAGTATATCAAGCTGAAGAACTTATGAGTAGATATAAAATTTCAGGATTACCTGTTATTGAAGATGATGGGAAATTAATAGGAATTATAACAAACAGAGATATTAAATATCGTAAAGATTTAGATCAACCTGTTGGAGATATTATGACAAGTAAAGGTCTAATAACTGCTCCTGTTGGAACAAATTTAGAACAAGCTAAAAGAAATTTTTACTTGCTAACAGAATTGAAAAAAATTACCTATCACAGATCAAAATGGATATTTAAAAAGGTCTTATCACTATAAAAGATATAGATAATATAGTTCAATATCCAAATTCTTGTAAAGATGAACTTGGAAAAATTAAGATGTGGAGCTGCTGTTGGGGTTGCACCTGATACTTTAGATAGAGTTGCTGCTTTAGTTAAAGCTGGAGTAGATATCATAACTGTTGACTCTGCTCATGGACACTCTCAAGGTGTTATCAATATGATAAAAAGAAATCAAAAAAAACATTATCCTGATTTAGATGTAATCGGTGGAAACATTGTTACTGCAGAAGCAGCTGAAGAATTAATTGAAGCTGGAGCATCAGCAGTAAAAAGTTGGAATAGGGCCAGGATCTATTTGTACAACAAGAGTTGTTGCAGGAGTTGGAGTTCCTCAATTAACAGCTGTAAATGATGTTTATGAATATTGTAAATCTAGAGATATTGGAGTTATTGCTGATGGTGGAATAAAAGCTGTCAGGAGATATAGTTAAGGCTCTAGCTGCAGGTGCTGACTGCGTTATGTTAGGAGGATTACTTGCAGGAACAAAAGAAGCTCCAGGAGAAGAAATTATTCTTGAAGGAAGAAGATTTAAAATATATGTAGGTATGGGATCTATCGCTGCGATGAAGAGAGGATCTAAAGATAGATACTTCCAAGCAGGTGAAGTTGATAACTCTAAATTAGTTCCTGAAGGAATAGAAGGACGTATTGCATATAAAGGTTCAGTTAAAGATGTTATTTTTCCAACTTGCAGGTGGTGTAAGAGCAGGTATGGGATACTGTGGAACTAAAACTATAAAAAGATCTACAAGTAAATGGAAAATTTGTTAAAATCACAGGAGCAGGTTTAATAGAAAGCCATCCTCATGATATAACAATTACAAAAGAAGCACCAAATTATTCTAAATAGGTGGGAGATACAAAGAAATGAACAAATTTAATAAATTTATTATTTTAGCAGGACTGTTACTTAGTTTTTTTCAGCTACAGCTGCTGAAATTAAAGAAGTTGAGTCACTAGATAAAATTTCTAAACAAATATTAGGAGAAACTTCTAGTGCAAAAACTAAAAAAAGAAAAAAAGCTAAAGAAACTGTAAAAAAAGAAGTTAAAGAAGAAAGTAAAAAAAGAAACAGAAGTTAAGTCTGAAAAGTAAAAGCTCCTGAAAATGAAGAAACTGTTGTCAATGATATTCCAGATGAAACAGCAACTAGAGTTATAAACAAATCAGAAATAGTTGATTTCTATGAAAGAGAAGTTAGAGATAAAATAGCTTATAAAGAAGGTTCTAACACTCCTTTTTACAGGAGTATTTGGGATAGTTATTGATGATAAAAATAGAATCTTATGAAGAATATAAAGATGGTCTTTTAGATGGAGAAACTGCTTATTTTTTTCAAAAAGATAAAGAAGTAAAATTATTATCTGAAATGTACTCTAAAGGAAAAATTAAATGGACCACAAAAAAACTTATTATGAAAATGGTAAATTAAAATCTATAGTTTACTATAAAAAAATGATAGAATAGATGGTATAGTGGAATATGATAAAAGTGGAAAACTTTTACATAAAAAGTATCTTTGAAAATGGTACAGGAGATTGGAAATTATATTGGAGTAATGGGAAAGTTTCAGAAGAAGGAAGATATGTTTCTTGGAAAAGAGATGGAGTTTGGAAAAAAATATAGAGAAGATGGAAGTCTAGATACTATATTGAAGTATGACAATGGTAGACTTTTTAAGCGAAAAAAATGGCAATAATATGTTAATTTCAAGAGTAAAACAAGTTTATCAATATATTTTTTTCTAAGTTTGATGAAAGTAATAATTCTGAAATAAAAAAAGATATTATCAGAGGAAGAATTCTTAATTTTTTTCTACTATGTCTAATTATGATAAAGTTCATTCATATAGTCTTTATAAAAAGGTAAAGGAAGATAAAAATCTTATCTTCTGAAAAACTTTATTTAAAACTTGCTCTTTTACATGATAGTGGAAAAGGTAAAGTTGGACTTCTAAGAAGGATAAAAAAAGTTTTAGTAGGAGATAAAATTTTAGAACAACATCCAAATATAGCTTTTTGAGAAATTAAAAAAATATTAATTTTTGACTTAGCAGAACTATGTTTGAAACATCATAGTAAAGATGTAGATGAGAAAATGAAAAATTTTTTTCAAGAATTAGATGATAAATAATTATTGAATATTGTATTTTTTTATGATAAAATAAGGAAGGAGATTTTTCCTTCCTTTTTATTTTACTAGATGAGAGGTGTTAATATGACTGAATTTAATTGGGATAATTTTATAGAAGAATTAAAAAAAGTTTCAAAAAGGGAATAGAAAAATATAGGAGGGCATTCTAGAGAAACTATAATAGAAGCTCCAGCAAAGGAAGAAGAAATTTTTAGAAGTTGAGAAAAAAATTAGGCTATACTTTTACCAGAAGATTTTTAGAGATGTACTTTTAAATTATTCATCACATTTTGAATATTTTTTTGGTCAACTTATAGAGACGAAGAAGAGGAACAAATTGAATTCCCAGAAAAAAATTTCTGTGCTATCTTTGCAGGAAATTTACATTGGGGATTAGATTTATTATTAGATTTTTGAAGAAAATAGACAGAGCTGGGTAGATATTTGTTACCCTGATTACAATAATGAATATGATAAAGTTTGGCATAATAAGCTAGCTTTTTATAAAGTAGCAAATGGTGATCACTTTGCTATTGAATTAGAAAAAAAGAAAATTATGGAAAAAAATAGTGTATTTAAGCCATGATGGTGGAGATGGTCATGGTCATTATATAGCAGATAATTTTTAAAGATTTATTGAAATAATTGGTCAAAAGTTGGTGCGGTCGGAGGGGACGACTGGCAATGGGAAGTATTTTACACAGAAGGAAAGGGAATAGATCCTGAGTGTGAAAAATGCTAAAGAGTGGAGAGAGTATATTTTTAGTAAAATATGAAAGAGAGGGATATGTCAAAAAAATTAACAATGACTGGAAAGAAATTTTTAGAAGAAGAATTTCAGAAAGATTATTTTGTGGAATTGAAAAAAATATTCTTGAAAAGGAGTATGAAAATTACACTGTTTATCCACCAAAAAGATATTCTAAATGCTTTTTTTCTTACTCCTTATTCAGAGGTAAAAAGTTGTACTTTTTAGGACAAGATCCTTATAATAAAGATGTAGATGAGAAAATGAAAATTTTTTTAAGAATTAGATGATAAATAATTATTGAATATTGTATTTTTTTATGATAAAATAAGGAAGGAGGTTTTCCTTCCTTTTTTTATTTTTACTAGATGAAAGGTGTTAATATGAGTGAATTTAATTGGGATAGTTTCATCAAAGAACTTGAAAAAAATTTCAAAATGGAATAAAAAAATATTGGTGGCGAATTTTTTTAAAGAACTTAATAATTTAGGAACTCCTGCAAAGGAAGAGGAAATTTTAGAAGTTGAGAAAAAAATTAGGTTATAGGATACCAGAAGATTTTTAGAGATATATTATTAAATTATTCTTCATATTTTTGAATATTATTGGGATTATGATGATGAAAAAAATATAAAATTACCTAATAATTTAAAAGATATATTTTCTGGAGATTTGCATTGGGGATTAAAATTCTTATTAGATTTTTGAAGAAAGCAGGCAGGGTTGGGTAGATATTTGTTATCCTGATTATAATGATGAATATGATAAAGTTTGGCATAATAAGTTAGCCTTTTTATGAAGTAGGGAATGGAGATTATTTTGCTATTGAATTAGAAAAAGAAAAATTATGGAAAGATAGTATATTTAAGCCATGATGGTGGAGATGGGCATGGTTATTATTTAGCAAATAATTTTAAAGATTTATTAAATAATTGGTCAAAAAGTTGGCTGTGTTGGTGGAGAGGATTGGCAATGGGAACCATTCTATACAGAAGGAAAGGGTATAGATTCTGAGTGTGAAAATGCTAAATTATGGAGAGAATATATTTTTAGTAAGATATGAAAGAGAGGGATATGTCAAAAATTAATAATGACTGGAAAGAAATTTTTAGAAGAAGAATTTCAGAAAGATTATTTTGTGGAATTGAAAAAAATATTCTTGAAAAAGGAGTATGAAAAATTACACTGTTTATCCACCAAAAAAAGATATTCTAAATGCTTTTTTTCTTACTCCTTATTCAGAAGTAAAAGTTGTACTTTTTAGGACAAGATCCTTATCATCAGAAAGGTCAGGCACATGGTTTAGCTTTTTTTCAGTAAATTATGGAATAAAGACACCACCATCACTTTTTAAATATGTACAAAGAATTACATGATGATTTGGGGCTGTACATTCCAAATAATGGTTTTCTTGAAAAATGGGCAAAACAAGGAGTATTACTTTTTAAATACAAGTTTGACAGTTAGAGATAGTGAAGCTAATTCACATTCAAAAATTGGTTGGCAAACATTTACAGATAATGTAATAAAAAAAGTTAAATGAAAGAGAAAAACCTATAATATTCATATTATGGGGAAATAATGCTAAAAGCTAAGGAAAAAAATTTATAGATACTAATAAGCATTATATTTTAAAAGGAGCACATCCTAGTCCTCTTTCAGCTAATAGAGGCTTCTTTGGTTGTAAACATTTTTAGTGAAGTGAATAGAATATTAAAAGAGTTAAATGAAAAAAGAAATTGACTGGCAAATTGAAAATAAGGAGTAGATTCGATGAATATTTTTTTCAGGTATAGAATATGAAGTTTTTAAGAGATGTTGATTTAAATAGAAAAATATGATGGTATTGAATACGATTCAAGAAAAAGTCAAAAGAAAAACTATATTTTTGTTGCTCTAGAAGGTGCAAAATGTCGATGGTCATGACTATATAGATAGTGCTGTAAAAAAATGGGGCAACTTGTATTATAGTAAGTAGAAGAGTTGAAATGAAACATAAGGTTAGTTATGTTTTTAATTGATGAAATTAGACATAAGCTTGGTTACATAGCTTCAAATTTCTATGAATGGCCTCAAAGAAAATTAAAAATAATAGGAGTTACAGGAACTAATGGAAAAAAACTTCATCAACTTATATGATAGAAAAAAATTGATGGGAGATACTCCTATAACTCGTATAGGAACTATAGAATATAAGATAGGTGATGAAGTATTTGAAGCTGTTAATACAACTCCTGAATCACTTGATTTAATAAAGATTTTTTTGACAAAACTTTAAAGAAAAAAAGATTGAATATGTTGTTATGGAAGTAAGTTCTCATTCACTTGAAATAGGCAGAGTAGATGTTTTTAGATTTTGACTATGCTCTTTTCACGAATCTAACTCAAGATCACTTAGATTATCATGTGACTATGGAAAATTATTTTTCAAGCTAAGAGAAAAACTATTTTTAAAACTTAAAGATATCAATAATTCAGTATTTAATATTGATGATAAGTATGGAAAAAGACTATATGACGAATTCATAGAAGATAATCCTGAAATAATCTCTTATGGAATAGATGGAGGAGATTTAGAGGAGAATACTTAGATGATGGATATATAGATATTAAATTTAAAGGAAAAGGTAGAAAAAGTTAAATTTGCTTTATTAGGTGATTTTAACTTATACAATACTTTAGGTGCAGTTGCCATTGCTGGAAAGATAGGAATTAGTTGGGAAGATATTTTAGAAAGAGTATCAAAAATAAAGGCTGCTCCTGGAAGATTTGATGCTTTAAATTGTGGGCAAGATTATAAAGTTATAGTTGACTATGCTCATACTCCTGATGCCTTAGTAAACGTTATTGTTGCTGCAAGAAATATTAGAAATGGAAACAGAATAATAACTATCTTTGGTTGTGGTGGAGATAGAGATAGGACTAAAAGACCTATAATGGCTAAGGCTGCTGAAAATTTATCAGATATTGTGATTCTAACTTCAGATAATCCAAGAACTGAAAGTCCTGAACAAATATTTGCTGATGTAAAGGCAGGATTTGCAAAGACAGATGATTATTTGTTTGAACCTGATAGAGAAAAAGGCAATAAAATTAGCTATTAATATGGCAGAAAAAAATGATATTATCCTTATAACAGGGAAAAGGACATGAAACATACCATATAATTGGTACGAAAAAATGGCACTTTGATGATAAGGAAATCGCAAGAAGAGAAATTGTTAGAAGAAGGATGGTAGAAAATGTTAATTAATGATGTAAATAAAGTTAAAGTTGGTAACATAGTATTTGGTGGAAAAAAAGAGATTTGTTTTTAATCGCAGGACCTTGTGTTATGGAATCTCAAGAATTAATGGACGAAGTTGCAGGAGGAATAAAAAGAAATTTGTGATAGACTAGGAATAGAATATATATTCAAGGCTTCTTTTGATAAAGCAAATCGTTCTTCTATACATTCATATAGAGGACTCTGGTTTAGAAGAAGGAATGAAAATGCTTGCTAAAACAAAGGAAAAAAATTTAATGTTCCTGTTATTACAGATGTTCATGAAGCTTGGCAATGTAAAGAAGTTGCAAAAAGTAGCAGATATTTTTACAAATTCCTGCATTCTTATGTAGACAAACAGACTTACTTTATAGCTGCTGCAGAAACAGGAAAGGCTGTAAATATTAAAAAAAGGACAATTTTTTTAGCTCCTTGGGATATGAAAAAAATATAGTTGTTAAAATGGAAGAATCAGGAAACCAAAAATATAATGTTATGTGAAAGAGGAAGTACATTTGGATACAATAATATGGTAGTGGATATGAGAAGTTTACTTGAAATGAGAAAAGTTTAATTATCCTGTTGTATTTGATGTGACACATGCAGTTCAAAAACCTGGTGGACTTGGGACAGCAACATCAGGAGACAGAGAATATGTATATCCACTTTTTAAGAGCAGGACTTGCTATTGGTGTTGATGCAATATTTGCTGAAGTTCATCCTAACCCAACAGAAGCAAAAATCTGATGGACCAAATATGCTATATTTAAAAGATTTAGAAGAAATTTTTAAAAACTGCAATAGAAATAGATAAAAATAGTTAAAGGTGTATAAGACAAAATAATTTAAAAATAAAAAGGGGCTGTTGTAAATTAATAGAAAGTAAAAATAGTTCGTTACTGAGTAAATTTCTTAACGATAAAAAAAATCAAGAATCTGCATCATAAGAAGCTCTAAGCAATAAATTGCTAAGTGCTTCTAAGAAATCAGGAAACTCACTTCGTTCAGACACTCCTGCATTTGCTCGGCTCATTCTATTTGATTTTTTTATCTAAAAATTTCCATTCGTAACTCACTTATTTTTTTACTTTAGTTTGAAAAATTTTATTTTTACAACAGCCCTATTTTTTTACTTTTTAAATCTTTTAAATAAGGGATTTTTAGCTCTTATTTCAGAAACTTTTTCTAAATCTATTGTAGCCATTAGTAATTCTTCATTTGTTCCACTAGCTTCAATTAAAGTAGCTTCCATCAGGCTCTACGATCTTTTGATTTTTCCACAACAGCTATCTCCAACTGCATTACAACCAGCTATAAATAGTAAGTTAAATAATGAGTTAGCAGCTAAATCTATATGCCATCTATTCTCAGCATTAAAGCTCCATAAAGAAGGTACAAAAAAATTATTTCAGCTCCTTTTCAAGCATTCTATTCTTGCAGGTTCAGGAAACTCTAAATCATAACAAAGTAATATACCTATTTTTTTCCAAATTTAGTATTCTTTACTAGAAATTTATTTCCAGCTTTAAATTTAGTTTTTTTCTTTTTTTCCAAAGATAAACTTTTTCTTGCATTAGCAAGTATTTTTTTCCTTCATCATCAATAAAAAAATACAAGAGTTATAGAAATCTCTTGATTTTTTTAGTTGTTTTACTTTCTAGATAACCAACTAAGATATGTATTTTTAAAAAGTCTTGCCTTCTCTTGTAATTTCTCAATAAAAGTATTTTTCAAAAATCTTCAGGTAGATTTTTGAAGTTCATCGGTAGTAATTGTATAACCTATAGTAGCTAGTTCGGGAAAAACATATGATATCTACATTTTCTTTAGCTGCCTCTTCTATTTTTTAAAAAAATCTTTTTACAATTTTTCCTCTATATTTTTTTGTTCAATTTTTATTTGTGCTAAAAGCAATTTTTAAACTTTTTTTCTTTTTCATATACTCCATATCCTCAAAAATTAGAAATTTTTCTATATTTTAATATTTATTACTAAAAAAAGTCAAAAATTTTTACCAAATTTTAAGAATCCTATGCTATAATAAAAATATATTAATCGTGGAGAGGGTTAATAGTGAAAACTCACACTGTAATAAGAAACTAAATAATTATAGGGAGGAAAGAATGATAAAAATATTTATGTGTCTAATGCTTGTACTTGCTTTTTACAGCTTGTCAATCATTAAACTATGTTAAAGAGAAAAAAATGAAACAATTCAATTAGTAGTAAAAGGTAATGATAATAATATCTATATGTTAGGAAATAATTATGATTATCAATTTTTCTGGGAAAGATGCAGATAGATTATTAAGATTAAGTAACTTTCCAAAAGAATTAAACTTTTCGAAAGAACAATTAAAAAAATGCCTCAGTAAATATTCATGTTGATGCAAGAGATGGAAGTGTTGGACTTGATTTTGGAAGTAGAATTACAATTAACAAAAAAATCTGGGACTAATGCTAACTATGAAAAAAAGAACAAAAAAAGTTTTTTTATGAAAATTTAAAAAAATGAACTTAATAGAAGAAAAAGTTAGATATAAAATTGAAGAAAATTCTGAAGAATGGGTAATTGTTCTTTTAGATGTTCCTTATTTTGAAGGAAAAGTTGTAAAATTACAAAATCGTAGTGAATTTTTTTAGAAAAAGGTAAAGGACAATATATAAATGTACCATCTAAAGTTATATTTAACTGATCCACCCTAGCCAAGCAGCAGAAGGTGTAGCTGGTGGACTTATGGGAGCAGTAGCAGTACCAGTTATGGTAGTATTAGCTATACCAGCACTTGTTGTATTACCATTTCTTATACCTTTTCATGAAAAATAGGAAATACGCCATAGTAATATTAAAAAGAGTTATTCACAAAAAAATCTATTAGAAAAAGCCATTGTAGTTCAAAAATTACATTGGCTTTTTTTGTATTTTAGGTGTATAATAGTAAAAAAACTATTGGAAAAATCTCGATTTTCAAAAAGATTTTTAAAGACGAAATTTAGGAGGTAAATATGACAAAGAAATCTTATGAAGTATTAAATGACCCATTTTTTTAAACAAAGGAACAGCTTTCACAAAGGAAGAAAAGAAAAGAATTGGAATTAACTGGATTACTACCACCACAAATTCAAAACAATTGAGGAACAAGCAGAACAAGTATATGCACAATACAAAAAGTAAAGAACCTCTAATAAACAAAAAGAAGATTTTTGATGGAAATTTTTGACACAAATAGAACTTTATTTTTATTATCTATTTAGTCAACATGTAGTTGAATTTATGCCTATAGTATATGATCCTGTTATAGCAGAAAATATTGAAAAATTATAGTGAACTATATGTAAATCCTCAAAAATGCTGTATATTTATCAATAGACTCTCCTGAAGCAATAGAAGAATCTTTTAAAAAAATGCAACAAAAGATAGAGAAATAAGACTAATAGTTGTAACTGATGCAGAAGGTATTTTTAGGAATTGGAGATTGGGGAACAAATGGTGTTGATATTTCAGTTGGAAAGTTAATGGTTTACACAGCAGCAGCTGGAATAGATCCTAAATCAGTTTTTACCAGTTGTTTTTAGATGCAGGAACAAATCGTGAAACTCTGCTTGAAGATAAATTATATTTAGGAAATCGTCATAAAAGAATTTATGGAGATAAATATTATGAGTTTGTAGATAAATTTGTTCAAACTGCTGAAAAAAATTATTCCCTAGACTATATCTACATTTTGAAGACTTCGGTCGTTCAAATGCAGCTAATGTTTTACATAAATATTGGAAAAACTTATCCTGTATTTAATGATGATATACAAGGAACAGGAATTATTACATTAGCAGGGAATTTTAGGTGCATTAAAAAAATTTCTGGAGAAAAAAATTAACTGACCAAAAAAATATGTGTTTTTGGAGCAGGAACAGCAGGAGCAGGAATAGCAGATCGTGTATATCAAGAAATGTTACAACAAGGTTTATCTGAAGATGAAGCTCGTAGTAGATTTTTATTTAGTTGATAAACAAGGACTTTTATTTGATGATATGGACGATTTAACTCCAGAACAAAGACCATTTGCTCGTAAGAGAACTGAATTTACTAATGCAAATGAATTAACAAATTTAGAAGCAGCAGTTAAAGCAGTTAAACCAACTATTCTAGTTGGAACTTCTACTCAACCAAATACTTTTTACTGAAACAATAGTAAAAAGAAATGGCATCATATACAGCAAGACCTATTATATTTCCATTGAGTAACCCAACAAAATTAGCAGAAGCAACTGCTGAAAAATTTAATCAAATGGACAGATGGAAAAGCATTGGTTGCAACAGGTATTCCTGCAGATCCAGTTGAATATAATGGAGTAACTTATGAAATAGGACAAGCTAATAATGCTTTTAATATATCCAGCACTTGGTTTAGGAGCAATTGCTTCAACAGCAAAAATTAGTTACAAATGAAATGATATCAAAAGCTGCACACTCATTAGGAGGAATTGTTGATACAACAAAACCTGGAGCAGCCACATTACCACCAGTATCAAAAATTAACAGAATTTTTCTCAAAGAGTTGCTGAAGCAGTTGGTCAATGTGCATTGGATCAAAAAAATTAAATAGAGAAGATATAACTGATATAAAAAGTAGCTATTGAAAAAAATTAAGTGGACACCAAAATATTAAAATTTAAAGAGAGGTGCTTAGAAAATGGAAGCATTTTTAACATCAATAGGAAGTATATTGTCCATAGTTTTTGTTAATTGTTTTAGGATATATATTAAAAGAAAAAGGAATGGTTTAGTGATAGTTTTAGTGGAAATATATCTAAGTTGATAATGAATATTGCTTTTACCAGCCTCTATTTTTTTGTGTCTGTTTTTGAAGTATTTGACATTAAAATCTTTATTATCTTTAACAGGAGCTTTAGTTTATACATTTTTTTATCCGTAATAATTGGTTATATTTTTTTGCATATATACTTGTAAAAATTTTTAAATGTTCCAGTTGGAAGAAGAGGTACTTTTATAAATACTGTTGTCAATGCAAATACAATTTTTATAGGACTACCATTAAATATTGCCTTATTTGGAAATGAAAGTTTACCATATTTTTTTAGTTTACTATGTTACAAATACAGTTTCAACTTGGGCATTTGGAGCAATATTAATTGGTAATGATACAAATGATAAAGATAAACAAGGAGCAACTTTTTAATTGGAAGAAGCTGTTTCCACCTCCATTATTAGGTTTTTATAGTTGCTCTTTATCTTTTTTATTTTTTTAAGTATACCTGTTCCAGCTTTTATTAATTCAACATTAGGATATTTAGGAGGGATAGTTACACCGCTATCTCTAATATATATAGGTATTGTTTTACATAATGCTGGACTAAAAAAAGTATAAAGTTTGATAGAGATACTATATTTGCACTTATAGGAAGATTTATATTCTCACCAATCGTTATGCTTATTTTTAATAAAAATTTAGCTCAGATATTTTACCATTAAAAAGAATTATCAGCAATAGAAGTAAAAAAACATTTATAGTACAGTCAGCTGCACCAGCACTTGCAGTATTACCAATTTTTGGTTAATGAGGCAAAGGGAGATGTGGAATATGCAACAAATGTAGTAACAACAAGTACCTTATTGTTTGTTATTGTGATACCAATCATCACTACTTTATTGGGAAGAATATAAGCTATATAAAAATAAAACTGTAGAAAATAATAAGTAAAATTTTTCTAAAATGGAAAAAGCCATTGCAAAAATAGCATTGGCTTTTTTTGTATTTTTTTAGGTATATAATACTTAAAATTAGAAAGATTGGAGGTAAAAAAATGAATGAAGTTTTTAAAAAGCAATTAAAGAAAGAAGAAGTATCAGAAAATATAAAAGTGATATGTTACCAAAAGAAATTATTGATCAAGTTATTGAAAGTGGACTTTATGCAGCAAGTGGGAAGGGGCAACAATCTCCTATCATTATTTCAGTAACAAATAAAGAACTTCGTAATAAATTATCAAGAATGAATTGTGAAATTGGAGGATGGAAAGAAGGTTTTGATCCATTTTTTTCAATGCACCTGTTGTATTGGTAGTTTTAGCTCCAAAAGATTGGGCAAATAAAGCATACGATGGAAGTCTTGTCATGGGAAATATGATGTTAGCTGCTCATGCTCTAAATATAGGAAGTTGTTGGATAAACAGAGCAAGACAAGAATTTGAAACTGAAGAAGGAAAAGAAATTTTAAAAATCTCTTGGAATTGAAGGAGAATATGAAGGAATAGGACATTGTATTTTAGGATATGTAGATGGAGAATATCCAAGTGTTCCAGCAAGAAAAAGCAAATCGTGTTTACTATGTTGAATAAAAATAAAGGGCTGTTACAAAATAATAAAAAGTAAAAAAATAGTTCGTTACTGAGTAAATTTCCATTCGTAACTCACTTATTTTTTACTTTGGGATTGAAATTTTAATTTTGCAACAGCCCCAATTTTTATTGGAGAATAAATAAACTTAACAAGATTGTAAAATTAGCCAAACATTATCAAAAGTTTTTTTATTTTTTTAAATCTTCTTTTTTTAATCCAAAAAAATAAATATGTCCAGAATCTCCAAACATCAATTCATAATCATCAGTCTCAACAGTATCCATTTGAAAAAAAGTAATATCCAATTTTCAGCAGCCTTTTTTTGATTTCTTCTTTATATTTTTTTAGGAGAAGCTTTTAACAGCTTCCATATCAAAAATCTCTTGTTACTTCTACACATTCTTCTTCCATTGAATTTTTGAACAACATCAGGGTAACCAAGTAATTTTAGTATGACTTTCAAGACTATCCATATATTCTTCATAGAAATCATAATAGTTATCAAAAAAATTATCGTTAAGTTCATCATAGCCTTCAAATGTTTTCATACTTTTCTAGAAGTACATCATTCTCATTAAGCTTTTTCAAAAGTTTTTCATAAGCAGGGTAACTAATATTTGGATTTAAAAATTAACTTTAAATTCAGGAACTATATTATAGTCTTCCATATCTTCAGGAAAATCAATTAATTCAAAGTTAGAAAGTATCTTCAAAGTAAAGAACTTTAGAGCAACCTTTATTCTTTCAGGTTTCATATCCCCATTCTTGTGTTTCTAATTCATAGAAGAAAATATAACATACCTTTATCTGGAAGTAAGTTATCCTTATCTAAAGATTTTACTTCTTCTAAATTGATTTGTGCTAAGAAAGATAAAGGAAGTTCTTGATAGTAAGGCCAAAACAAAGTCTTTTTGGAAGATAAGGGTTTACCTCAATCTTACTTTTTATTTAAAAATTTCATTATCTTCATTAGGTTCAGTAAAAAAATAGTAATTTCATCTTTTTTTAACTTCACTTAGTATTTTTTTGTTAAAAAGTTCTTTAAAAGTCCATAATAAAACTCCTTTACATAGTATTTTCTTTAGTATATCTTTTTTTAGAAAGTTTTTTTGTCAATAGACAAATATTATAATTTGAAGTAAAATTGAGATAATAAAAATATATTTAAAAAAAGGATATGAGAAAGATGAGAGAATATAATTTTTAAAGCAAGTGATAGTACAGGTGAAATGTTAATGGGTTTAGGCTTTTGCTTTTTTTCATTTATGGGAGTGGCAGGAATAATTTTAAACCCTAAGATTAATTTTATTCCCAAAAATAAAATATTCAAGTTATGTGGATAATATATATTTAGAAAAAAATTTTTTTAATAGTTGTACCGGCACTAATAATAACTGCTTATATAATGAAATTGATAAAAAAATATGCAATAAAAAAATTACCACATATATGAAGACAAAGGAAATATTAAAAAAATAGAAAATGATAAAAAGATAATAGAATTAGCTTATACAGCTATAAAAGATATAAAAATTGATAAAAAAGGGAAATAAAGATTTCTAAGTGTTATAAACTTGTCATAAAGACAAATTCAAAAGATTTAAAAATTTTTTTGTAAGACCAAAAAAAGAAATTATTTTTGGTGGAGCTGACTGACAAATGATTTTTGATAATTTAGAAAATTTTTTTATCTTTTTTCTTAAAGAGAAAATATCAAAATAAATTTTTTATAAAAAAATTAGAAATTTTTTTACTAAATCTTAACAATCACTAAGTTATAATTAAAAATATAAATCAAAAAGGGGAATTAAAATGTTAAAAAGAATACTTTTTACCTGTATTTTTTTGTTTATTTTTAATTGTTTTTCGTGGTTGTTGAGACTTTAAAAAAATAAGTGTACTTATCCAAAATAAAGTTTCAAAAAGAAATGATTAGTACTTCAGTTGAAAGAAATATTTTTTTAAATAAATTTTAAGATATTTTTATGGGGTTGTTGCAAATTCATAAAAAAAGTAAAAAAATAGTTCGTTACTGAGTAAATTTCTTAACGATAAAAAAATCAAGAATTCGCTGCAAATCAGGAAACTCGTTACACTCAAACACTCCTGAATTTGCTCGGCTCATTCTATTTGATTTTTTTATCTAAAATTTTCATTCGTGACTCACTTATTTTTTTACTTTAGTATTGAAATTTTTAATTTTGCAATAGTCCCATTTTTTTATATGTTATACTATAATGAATAATTAAATTAAATATTTGAAGGAGTAGAGATGTATTTATTTTTTTCTTAACTAGTTTTTTTGCTATTACTTATTTCATCCATATTTTTTTACTATCTTTGAGATAAATTTTTGTCAAAAGATTTTTTAAAAATAGAAAAATACAAAATATATAGTATTATTAAGAATATTGGAAACTATGACACCTTTTTGTAACTTTGGTTATTGCAAGTGGATCTAGGGCAATACTTAAATCAGTATTTCCTGTCTTTTTGTTCCTTATGTTTTTTTATATCTTATAATCTTGATTATTGAAATTTTTTTAGAAAAAAAGATAAATATGAAAAGAACTTATAGTAAATTCTGTACTTTGTATCATAGATGTTGCTTTAGTAACTATAGGTTTAATAATGATTTTTTTGGATTTTAGTAACAAGGAGGATAATATGTATATGGATATTTTTCTTTTTTTATTTTTTTGTACCTTTTCTATTTACTTGTGCATTGATGATAGGATTAGGATTTTTTTAGAAATTCAAATTTTTAAAAACATACTTTTTAAAGTAAAAAGATTTTTATATTAGTAATTTTATTGAAAAATTTTTTTGAAATATTTTTTTATATTCTCAGATAAAAATAAATATAAAATCTTTAAAAAAATTTTAGCAACTCTATATTTTTTACGGTTTTTAATTTTTTTATTTTTTTGTTTCAAAAAGTTACTACTAAAAATTTTTTTATATATATTTTACTTTTCTTTGTAGACTTATTCTTTATGCATTTAATTCTAGAAATAGGAGAGTCAATAATAATTATACCTGCCTTCTAAATACTAGAAAGTGAACTACTCCCACTTGTAGAAGTGGGAGCTTCTTTGGGAAGTATGTGCTTTTGTTAGCCACATACATTTACTAAGCTCTTCGGGTAGTCCCTACCCTGATATATTTTTATTTGATATAATTATTTGATATATAACAATATACCTAAGACAGTGAATATTTTTACAAGGCTACTGTTTTTCTAGCCTTAACCTTATATATTCAGCTCCCAATGTTCTAAATATATCATACACTAAAACTTATAAAATTGTAAGTTTTTAGTTAACAATTCATCCCCTACTTATAGAAGTAGGAGACTTCTTGTTAAATTTTTGTTAAATTAAAATAAAAATGAAAGAGGTTTAAAATGGAATTGATTTTTTTATTTTATTTATAATTTTAGCTCAATTTCTTTTTTTAACATTATTAGAAATAATAGTTTTTAAAAAGAGAGTTGTGAAAAAGACTCTAAAATATTTAAAATTATTAAAAAGGTATAGAAATTTTTCTTTTTTTATCAAGTAATGGAGTAATATGGCTTATTATTTGTGTTATAATATATTTTATAGTCTTAATTTTTTTGATTTTTTTATAAGAAGATTATAAATATAAAAGAATTTATAATAAGCATAATATACTATATCATTGATATAGTGTTAGCAATTTTGATTCTTTATAAAGTTGAGGATTCTTTATCAGTAGTGTTATCACAGTAGTTATTTTTTTGTGCGACTTTGTAAATATATATGAGTTAAAAAAATAAAAAAATTCAGAAGGGAGTAATTATGATTTTTATTATTCTTACTTTCATTTTCTATATTGCCTATAATATTAACTTTTTTTGGAAATACTTTTTTTGTAAAAAAATCTTAAGTATAAAAAAATATAAAGTATATAAGATTATTAAAAAAATATTTGAATTAATTACTCCTTTTTATTGCCCTTATTATTTCACAAGGACCTAGACAAGTAGTTGGAATGACATTTTTTTAGTGTTTTTTTCTTATCTCTAACATATCTTGGAATTTTTAATTTATGATGTTTTTTTAAAGGAAAAAAATAGATGGAAACGAGTTTACAATAAACTTTGTATTTTTATCTAGTAGATATTATATTGATGTTTTTTTATCTACATTAATAAGTATTAAAATAATTTTTTTAATTTTTAGCAACAAGGAGGATTAATGGAGATTTTTAGCTTTTTTTATTTTTTTAATATTATTTTTTTCTTTTTGGGCTATCTTGACTATTTTTTTGAAGTAACTATTATTAGTAGAATGAAAGTCAGCACTTTTTAAATATATAAAATTATTAAAAATTTTAGAGATTTTATTCTTTTTAATGATATTTTTTTGGCGAAATTTTTATTTATAGCATTCACTTTTTTTGTATTTTTTTAGTTTTATTTTTCTGATTTTTAAGAAAAAAAATTATAAGTAAAGAAGAACTTATAATTAATACATTATTTTTATTTTTACTGATATATTATTAATAATTTTTGGTAATGTTATTAATTTTTAGGAAACCTTCCAAGTATTTAGGTATATATGAATTAAAAATAGAAACTATATATTTTTTTATTTAGAAAAGAGCAGTTATGTTTTTATATCCACATTAGTAATAAGGAGGATTAATGGGTATTTTAGTTTTTTTATTTTTTTAAAATTATTTTTTTCTTTTTGGGCTATATTAACTGTTTTTTTGAAGTAGCTATTATTCGTAGAATGAAAAGTCAGTACTTTTTAAATATATAAAATTATCAAAAATTTTTTTAGAATTTTTTTATGTTATTTTTAACAATCATTTTCAACAGATTTTTTTATTTATATATAAAGGTCAAAAAGTTTTTTTCTTATTTTGATTTATTCACTTTTAATAACGATATACTTTTGGAATTTTAATACATGATTTTTTTGGAAAAAGAAAAATTACTAAAAAAAGGATTTTTATAATTTATTTTTATATTTCTTTATTAATGTAGTTTTTAGTATATTTATCTTTAATTATGATTTTTTTATTTTTTTGGTTCAAGCTCATATGTTTAAAAAAATTATATATTTTTACTGATGATTAATAATACTTTATTTTTGAAGATATATTAAATTAATATTGTTATATTGAAGGAGATAGATATGAATTTCTTTATTGAATTTACCTTAATACCATCTATATTAGTTATATTGATAACAATTTTTAGAAATATCTATTTTTGAAAGATATGTTTTAAAAACAAAAAAATTTTAAATATATAATATTATTAAAAAAATAGCTGAAATAATTTATTTCCTAGCTATAATTAATTTACTATTTTTTTGAAATTTCACGATTTGAAATATTTTTTTGGTATATTAATATTTTTTTATGCTTTCATGTATTTTTCTTTTTTTATTAATGATTTTTAGTAATAAAAAAAATAATATGAAAGAAATTATAGTAAATCTTGTTTTTTTCTTGTTGATATAGTATTAATGTATTTGGTAATGATATTAACTTTTGAGTAATCTTCCAAGTATGTGATATAATGATATAAAATAAAAAAATAGGAGAGAGGAAAAATGAAAGCTAAGTTTGATAAAATATATAAAGAAATAGTTGATACAATAGCAGAAAAAAAGGAATTTGGAGTGAAGGAAATGTCAGAACAAAATATGCAGATGGAACAGCTGCACATTATAAAAGCTATATAGGTTATCAATTTAGACTTGATAACTCAGGTGATGAAGCACATTTAATAACTTCAAGATTTGCACCAAGTAAAGCAGCAATAAGAGAACTATATTGGATATGGATATTACAATCAAATAATGTAGATGTTTTAAATGACTTAGGTTGTAAGTTTTTGGGATGAATGGAAAGCAAGAAGATGGAACTATTGGAAAAAGCTTATGGTTATCAAATAGCACAAGAAACTTATGGACAAAAATCTCAACTTCACTATGTTATAAATGAACTTAAAAAGAATCCAAATAGTAGAAGAATTATGACAGAAATTTGGGTGCCTAATGAACTTTCTGAAATGGCATTAACACCTTGTGTACATCTAACACAATGGTCAGTGATTGGAAATAAATTGTATTTAGAAGTTAGACAAAGAAGCTGTGATGTGGCATTAGGTTTAGTTGCTAATGTATTCCAATATGCAGTTTTACATAAATTAGTAGCACTTGAATGTGGACTTGAAGCAGCAGATATAATATGGAATATCCATAATATGCATATCTATGATAGACATTATGATAAATTAATAAAAGCAAGTTAATGGTGAAACATTTGAACCCAGCAAAAAAATAAAAAAATAAATAATTTTAAATCAATATTTGATTTTTAAACCTGATGATGTTGAAATTGTTGACTATAAATATGGAGAGAAAGTTAACTATGAGGTGGCTATTTAATGGAAAAAGAAATATTATAAAAAAATTTAAAAAAATGATAGTTTGTGTTGGAAAAGATAATTTAATTGGGGATAGAACTCCTGATGAAAAATAGTAATGGTATGTTATGGCATATAAAAAGAAGAGTTGATGTATTTTCAAAAGAAAGAACTATGGGAAACACAGTTCTATTCGGAGGAACTACAGCTAAATATGTTCCTGTTGAGCTTATGAGAAAAAAATAGAGAAGTGATAGTTCTTCATAGAACTATGGACGTACCTAAATTAATTGAAGATTTAACTCAAGAAAATAAGACTATTTTTTTGTTGCTGGAGGATATAGCATATATAAATACTTTTCTAGATAATTTTGAAATAGATGAAATATTTTTTTATCAACAATAAAAGATAGTGTGGAAGTTAAAGAAGCAGTTGAACCTTTATATCTTCCAAATGTTGAAGAATATGGGTATAAGGTAGTAGAAAAGAAAGAGTATGATGAATTTATAGCTTATGTTTATAAAAAAATAGGATAGGGGTAAAATGAAGATAGTAATTGTTGGAGCAGGGAAGGTAGGAGAACTTCTTTGTCGTGATTTATCATTAGAAGGAAATGATATAATTTTAATAGAGCAAGATGCAAAAAAATACTTGAGAAGATTTTTAGCAAATAATGATATTATGGGATTTGTTGGTAGTGGAGTAAGCTATGATGCACAAATGGAAGCAGAAGTTCCAAAAAGCTGATGTTTTCATAGCTGTTACTGAAAAAAAGATGAAATAAATATAATAGCCTCAGTTATAGCTAAAAAACTAGGGGCAAAATATACTATTGCTAGAGTAAGAAGTACAGATTATTCATCTCAACTTAATTTTTATGACTGAATCTTTAGGAATAGACTTAGTTATAAATCCAGAGTTGGAAGCAGCAAAAAGATATAAAACAAAAATATAGATTTCCCAGAAGCATTAAATGTTGAAAAATTTCTTAGATGGAAGATTAAAAGCTTGTTGAATTCCACATTGATAAGGATTCAATTTTTAGATAATGTTTCACTTTTTTTGATTTTTAAACAAAAAAATTCTTCCCTAATTTATTAGTTTGTATAATAAAAAGAGGAGATGAGGTAATAATACCTTCAGGAAATACTTTTTATCAAAGGTGACGATAGAATTTATATAACAGGAAGTAACAGTGAAATTATAAAATTCCAAGATGCACTTGGAAAAGATAGAAGAAAAAAATAAAATCAGCCTTTATAATAGGAGCTGGAATAATTAGTCATTATCTAGCTGAAGAACTTTTAAAAAGATAAAATAGCAGTGAAAAAAATAGTTGAGATGAATCCTAAAAAGGCAAATAAATTTAGTGAATATTTACCAAATGCGACTATAATTAATGCTGATGGAAGTAATGAAGAAATTTTTAAAAAGAAGAAAACTTCCAAAAATTATGATTCATGTATATCAATAACAGGTATAGATGAAGTAAATATGTTTATTTCAATTTATGCTAAGAAAAATAGGTATAAAGAAAGATTATTACTAAATTAAATAAATTATCTTTTGTTGATATCTTGGGAGAAAATAGTTTCCAATCTATAATAACTCCTAAAAAAATAATAGCAGATAAGATAGTTAGAGTAGTTCGTTCTATTGCAAATAAAAAAAGAAAAAAATTTGATAGAAAATTTCTATAGACTTGAAAATAATACAGTTGAAGCAATAGAAATTCTAGTAAATTCTGATAGTAAAATAAATAATATACCATTAAAGGATTTAAAAAAATTAAGAAAAAAACCTAATTATAGCATATATAGTTAGAAATAATGTAGCTATCTTCCCTAAAAGGTACTGATGTTATAAATGAAGGAGATAGAGTAATAATAATTACAAAAGGAAAGTTTCTTCGATGATATTAATAATATAGTTGCAGAATAGAGAGGAACAATATGAATAAAGTTTCTATAAATAATTTTTAGTGAGATAGAAATAGAAATATTAAGAAAACTTAATAAATATGGTAAGGGCTATATAGTTGGAGGAGCTATAAGGGATATATTACTTGGATTAAAACCAAAGGATATAGATTTTACAACAAATATTCCTTATGAAACTTTAAAAAGATTTATTCAGTGAATATAATCCAAAGGAAACAGGTAAGCTTTTGGAGTTTTAAGGATAAGAGTTAATGAGATAGATTATGAAATTGCTAAGTTTAGAGAAGATAAATATGAAGAAAAAAAGATGGCTTTAAAAATAGTTCCAGAAGATAATAAAAGTAGATTTTGTAGATGATATAAAAAGAAGACTTAGCAAGAAGAGATTTTTTTCAATAAATGCTATGGCATATAATGAAGCTGATGGAATAGTAGATTTATATAACGGACAAAAAAAGACATAGAAAAATAAAAGTAATAAATTTTTGTTGGTAATGCTGAAGAAAGAATAATAGAAGATCCACTTCGTATATTGAGAGCTTTTAGATTTATGTCAAGACTAGGTTTTTTTCTTTATCTGAAAAATACTATTGAAGCAATAAAAAAAGCAAAAAGATTTACTTAAAAAGTATTCCAGAAGAAAGAATTACTATGGAATTTAGTAAATTATTATTAGGGAGAAAATGTAAAAAAATACATTGACTGCAATGAAGGATACAGGGAGTATTAGAGCTTATAATTCCTGAATTTAAAGCTACTTATGATTTTTGAACAACATAATCCACATCATAATTTAGATTTATTCAATCATATTATAAGTGTGGTGAGTAAAGTTCCTGCTGATTTAGAATTAAGATACACTGCACTTTTTACATGATATAGCAAAAGCCACTTGTTCAAACTTTTTGATGAAAAAGGAATAGCCCACTATAAAACTCATGAAATAGTTGGAGCTGACATGGCAAGAGATATCTTAACTAGATTAAAATTACCTGTGAAATTAATAGAAACAGTAGAAGATATAATAAAAAAAGCATATGGTTTTGTATAGAGATGTCACAGATAAAAAAATTTAATAAATTATTATCTGAAATGGGTTATGATAACTTATTAAGACTTATAGAACATTGTAATGCTGATAATAGTTCAAAAAAATAATGAGGTTGTAAATCCAGAAAAATGATTTACATGAAAGATTAAAAAAAGAGCAGTTGAAAAAGCAAATGCAAGTTACTGTAAATGATTTAGCATTAAATGGAAAAAGACTTAATAGATATGGGATTTAAAGGGACTGAAATCGGAAAAAAATTAAAGGTGAATTATTAGATAAATATTTATCTGAAGAAATTCCAAATGAAAAAAAGAAGCAATGTTAGCTTATGTAAGAGAAAGAAATATTTAAAATAGATTAAAAATCACACTCAAAAAAATAAAAAGGAGTGTGATTTTTTATAATTATGATATAATATAGTGTTAGAAATATAATGTAAAATAATTAATATAGGAGAAGAGATGTATCTAAAAAGCAGTTGAAATAAATGGTTTCAAATCTTTTGGTGAAAAAAAGTATATAGATTTTAATCGTGGAATAACATCAATAGTTGGACCAAATGGCAGTGGAAAATCAAATATTTTTAGATGCTGTCCTATGGGTTTCTAGGTGAGCAATCATACAAAAAAACATCAGAGCAAAAAGAAAGCCAAGATGTTATTTTTTTCTGGTGGAAAAGAAAAGAAAGCTGCAACAAAAAGCAGAAGTTTCATTAATAATAGATAACTCAGATAGATATTTAGATTTTGATAATGATATTGTAAAAAAATTACAAGAAGAATTCATATCACAGGAGAAAATGAGTATTTAATAAATGATAGTAAAAAGTAGACTTAAAAGAAATAGGAAATTTATTTTCTAGATACAGGAATAGGGAAAAACTGCTTATTCTGTTATAGGTCAAGGAAAAGTTGAAAGAATTATAAACTCTTCACCGAAAAGAGATTAAAAAAATATAATTGAAGAAGCAGCAGGAATAAAAAAATTACAAGCTAATAGATTAGAAGCACAAAAGAATTTAGGAAATATAGAAGTAAACTTTAGATAAAGTTGAATTTATCCTAAATGAAACAAGAGAAAATAAAAAAATAAAATTGAGAAGCAAGCAGAACTTGCACAAAAAAATATAGATTTAAAAGATGAAAAAAATCATCTTTAGCAAAAAGGAATTTTCATAACTGAACTTGAGCAAAAAGGAAAAAAATCTTGTAGAAAATGAAGATATTAAAATAAAAATCAGAAGAAGAATGTTCTATTTTTACAAGAAAAAAATTTGATAAAAACTTTAAATAGATTAACTACAATTGACTTGGAAAAAGAAGAAGTAAAAAAACAAAAAGATTTTTAATAGACTCAAGAAATAAAGAATTAAAAAGATGTAATTTCTACTAAGGAAACAGAACAAGCAGTTACTAGAGAAAGACTGGATAACTTTAAAAAAAGATAAGTTATTAAAAAGAGGAATATAGCTTACATCTAGAAAATAAAATTGAAAAGAAATTAGAAGAAATCAAATACTTTTAATAGCTAAAAAAAGAGGAGCTTTCTAAAAAAATATTTTTAGAGATGGAAGCTGCCAATAAAGAATTTGAAAGAAAAAAATAAATGAATTAGAAGCTATAAAGGTTGAAAAAAACTGATTTAATTGAAAGTAGAAACAAGAAAATCAGAGACTTAGAGCTAGAAAAAAACAATTGAGTTCAAAATGAGATAGAAAACAATGAAAGAAAAGTTAAAAATCAAGTTTAGATGAAGTTGAAAGTTTAAAAAAAGAATTAGATGAAACTACTAAAAAAAGAAATTAGCTAATAATGAAGAGAAAAGATTTACTTAATTCTACAAATTGAAAGCAAAAGCAAGAAGAATTAACTAAAACAGAAGAAAAGAAATGAATTTTTTTAGTAAATCAGCTTTCTGAAATAAGTAAAACTATAAATAAACTTTCTCAAGATATCAGAGAATATGAATATCAAGAAAAAAAACTTCATCTGGTAAGTTAGAAGCACTTATAAGAATGGAAGAAAGTAATGAGGATTTTTTTCAAATCTGTTAAAGAAGTTCTAAATAGTGGTATTAGTGGTATAGATGGAGTATTGATTTCACTTATTAAGTTTGATGATAAATTAGCTAAAGGCAATTGAAGCAGCAGTATCAGGTAATTTACAAGATATCATAGTTGAAGATAAGGAAGTTGCAAAAAAATGTATAGCTTTTTTTAACTGAAAGAAAACTAGGTAGAGCTTCATTTTCTAGCACTTGATACAATAAAAAGTAAGCAGAAGAGAGTTTAAAGGAAACATGCCTGGAGTTTTTGGGCTTTAGCTGCTGACTTAGTAAGTGCTGAAGATAAAGTATAAAAAGGTTGTAGATTTTTGTTTTTTTGGTGGACTTTTAATAGTTGAAAATATAGATGTAGCAACAGATATATTAAATAAAAAAATCTCTTTGCTGGGAATATAGTTACAGTAAATGGAGAGCTTGTTAGTTCAAGAGGAAGAATTACTGGAGGAGAAAATCAAAAAGTCAAGTATCAATCAAATTTTTTTGAAAGAAAAAGAAATAAAAAGTTTTTAGAAGAAAAAAAGTATCAAATTTGAAGTCTAAGATAGTTGAAGAGAGTAAAAAGAAGAGAAGACTTGAGTATTAAACTAGAAAACTATGAAAACGAGATTGATAAGATAGATTCTTTAGAAGATAGTATTAGAAAAAAAATGGAGTTATTAAAGAAAGATTTTGAAAAATTTATCTGAAAAAAATCTGAAAAAGAATTTCTAAAGAGCTTCGTAACATAAAGTTTAATATTGATGATGCAGAAAAAGTATAAGACTTCTTATCAAGATAGAATAAATTCATCAGTTTCAAATATTGAAGAAATTGAGAAACATATAAATTCTCTTAGAAAAGATTTGGAAGCTGACGAACTTACATTAAAAAGAAACTCTAGCTAATATTGATGAGTTAAATAAGCAGTTTTCTGATACTAGAATTATTTTTCTTAACAATAAAAAAATAGTATAGAGCAGTATGAAAGAGATATAATCAGCAAAGAGAATGAAAATTCAGATTTAAAAAGAAGAAAAAAAGAAAAAGAATTCTAATGTTGTTATGGAACTTTCACAAAATATTGAAGAACTAGAAAAAAATGAAGAACAACTACAAAAAGAGATAGAAGAACATATTAAAAATTTATAACTCTGAAAAACAGAGATATTGAAGTTTTTAAATGAAAGAGAAAAATAATTTAAGTAATGAAGAAAGAGAGCTATCTAAAGATAAATCTAAATTAGAAACAGATTTATTACACTCTAATGATAGACTTGAAAAAAATAACAGAAGTTATTGAAAAAAAATAAAAACAGACATTGAAAAATATAAATGAAAAAAATTAACTGAACTTACAGATATTACAGCAAAAAAAGCTGTTGAAGTTGAAAAAAATTAAAGAGTTCAAAAAGATTATCTAAGAAGTTTAGAAAATAAAATTAATAATTTTGGAGATGTCAATTTACTTGCTATCAATGAATTTAAAGAACTAAAAAGAAAAAAATATGATTATTTAGCAAGAGAAAGAGATGATGTTGTAAAATCAAGAAAACAAGTAATGGATTTAATTCAAGAGATAGATGAGAGAATACATGAAGATTTCCATACAACATACGAAAATATAAATGAAAAACTTTAATAAAATGTGTGAGGAAACTATTAGAAATACTGAAGGAAGATTGAATATAATAAATCCTGAAGATTTTTGATAACTGTGGTATAGAAATATTTGTAAAATTTAAAAAAATAAGAAGAAGCAACCTCTTTCTTTACTTTCAGGTGGAGAAAAAAATCTATGGTGGCAATAGCCTTTATAATGGCGATATTTATGTATAAGCCAAGTCCATTTACTTTCTTAGATGAAATAGAGGCAGCACTTGATGAAAAGAACACTAAGAATTTACTTAGTAAATTAAGAGATTTTACAGATAAATCACAATTTATCTTAATTACTCACAATAAAAGAGACAATGAAGGAATCAGACAGTATATTTGGAGTTACTATGAATAAAGAAATAGGAATTTCAAAGATAGTGTCACCTGATAAGATAACAAAGATATTGGATTCAAATAAAGAAAGTAATTAAAAAAATTTTAGCATTAGGAGGAGAAATGGAGAAATGAAGTTATTGTCATATATATATCTTTTGATAACAACAATACGAAATTTTTTTATATGATGAAAAAAAATATTACCCATAAGAAAAAGTTCCTGATGTTGAAGTTATATGTATAGGGAATGTCAGTGTTGGAGGAACAGGAAAAAAACTCCAGCAGTTCATTTCTTTGTAAAAAAATTATTGGCAAAAAGGAAGAAAAAGTTGCTGTAGTTTCCCGTGGATATAGAGGGAAAAGAAAGAGAGATCCTCTTTTTAGTTAGCGATGGAATGGTAATTTTTGCAACAGCACAGGAAAGTGGAGATGAATCATATCTACATGCTTTAAATTTAAAAAGTTCCTGTGATTGTTGGTGCAGATAGATATAAAGGCTTGTATGTTTGCAAAAAAAACATTTTTGATATAGACACTATAGTTTTTAGATGATGGTTTTTCAACATAGAAAACTATATAGAGATAGAGATGTTGTCCTTATAGATGCTACTAACCCTTTTGGTGGAGGGAATGTTTTACCAGCTGGACTTTTTAAGAGAAGACTTTAGAAGAGCTGTTAGAAGAGCTTATGAGTTTATAATAACTAAGTCAGATTTAGTAAACGAAAGAGAACTTAGAAGAATAAAAAAAATTATCTTAGAAAGAAATTTAAAAAGGAAGTTTCTGTTGCAAAAACATGGTATAAGTTGCCTTTGTGATTTAAAAGGTAAATATGAAACCACTATTCTGGGTGAAAAGGGAAGAAAGTTTTGATATTCTCAGGGTTAGCTAATCCTTTGAACTTTGAAAAAGACTGTAATTTCTTTAGCACCTAGCTATATAGAAAGAATAGACTTTAAAGATCACCATAATTTTTAAGCCAAAAAGATATAGCACTTGTAAAGAAAAAAAGCTGAAAAAAATGGATGCTGACTATATAATTACAACAGAGAAAGATTTAGTAAAATTACCAGATAATTTAAATATTAATAATTTGTATGTATTAAAAAAATTGAATTTACTATGTTAGAGGATAATACATTGAAAGATATGAAAGGGTAATATCTATGAAAAAAAGATGTTAAAGTTGAGTTTTTTAAAAAGCAAAAAAATTTAGATACTTGCATTGAGCTTATAAAAGAAAAAAAGGAAAATTTAATATACTTTCAGAATATGCTAATTTTTTTATGATAGAAGAACATACTTTAAGGTAAATGAAAATGGAGATATATTCCAAAAAAACATATAATCCTATCACTTTACTTTATCTATTTTTGTGATGATGAAAAAAAGTTGGCAGATTATCTTTTTAAATATTCATATGCTGAAGAAAAACAAAATATTAAAAAAAATTGATAGAGCAAGTAATTTAGATATAGAAAGTTTGAAGAAAAAAATCTTATGAAAACATTGACAAATTCTCACCTAGATTTTTTTCAAAAAAATCTTTGCAAAAAGAGTTGTTTTTAAGAGATAAAAAAAGCTTTCTTTGAGCTTATGTATAATTTTTTTCTTTTATGGGAAACCCTAAAGACTTAAAAAGTACTTTTTTTGTCTATGCTTTAGAAGAAATTTTTTTAATCAAATAAACTATGATGAAAATATTTTTTTATACTATTATTGCATATTTAACTAAATTTAGAGATGATTATTCTATCTATATGAATTCAACTGATGATAATATAAAATTTGACATAGAAAATTATAATGAAGATAAGAAAAATTTATTTGAATGTAGCTGAAAAAAATCTTTGCTAGATACAATTTAAAAAAATGAAAATAAATTTAGACTAAGTTTATGTAGATATTTTTGAAAAATGATTTTGAGCTGAATCAAGATTTAAAAAGATATTCTTAAGGGGAAAGATATATGAGAATAGCTATCTATGGTGGAAGTTTCAACCCTATGCATATAGGACATGAAAAAAATAGTAGACTATGTTCTAAATAATCTAAATATGGATAAGATTATAATAATTCCAGTGGGTATACCCTCGCATAGAGAAAATAATTTAGAACAATCTGATACCAGATTAAAAAAATTTGTAAAAGAAATTTTTTTAAAGGAAATAAAAAAATAGAAGTATCTGATATAGAGATAAAGAGTGAAGGAAAATCATATACCCTATGATACACTTCTGAAACTAATGGATCTATATGGAGAAAACAATGAATTTTTTTGAAATAATAGGTGAAGATTCTTTAAAAAGTTTAAAAAAACTTGGAAAAAAACTATGAAGAATTATTGAAAAATATGTAAGTTCATTGTTTTTTTAGAAGAAAAGATGATAAAAAAATATTCAAATAGATGAAGAGTTTTTTTAAATAATAAAAAAATATTATTATTTTTAGAAAATGAGTACTATGATATATCTTCAACAGAAATAAGAAATATGGTAAAAAAAATAATGAAGATATCAGTGCTTTTGTAAATAAGAAAGTAAAAAAAATTAATAGAAAAAGAATACTTAGATTAAATATAAAGAAAAATTTTTTTAAAAAATTTCTTGAAAAAAATAATCAAAGGTGCTATAATCAAAAAAACATAAAAAAATCGAATAAATAATCGGATGAAGATATGAGGAGAGATTTCGTTAAGAAACACCGAAGAAGTAAATCTTTCAGGTAAAGAGGACTCATATTGGACGAGCCTCTGGAGAGCTTATCTACGAGATAACACCGAAGGAGCAAAGCTATTTTTATAGCCTAAACTCTCAGGTAAAAAGGACGGAGGAATTGTGCATTTACATTTAATTGTATAATTCTTTTTTTAATTTCAGAGGTCTTTTTTTAGGACCTTTTTTTATTCGATTGAAATAAAAAAAGAAAAAGGAGAGAATGTTTTATGGTACATTTAATTGCAAGTATTAATAGTCTATTTTTGGGGAAGTCTTTTAATCTTACTTTTAGTAGGAACAGGAATCTTTTTTACAATTAGATTGAGATTTGTACAAGTTAGAAAATTCAGAAAGGGAATCACTCAATTAACAGGAGATTTTGACTTAAATGGTAAAGATGCTGACCATAATGGTATGTCATCATTTCAAGCCTTGGCAACAGCTATAGCGGCTCAAGTTGGAACAGGAAATCTAGCGGGGGCAGCAACAGCTATAGTATCTGGAGGACCAGGAGCTATATTCTGGATGTGGGTAAGTGCATTTTTTGGAATGTCAACTATCTATGCAGAAGCAATATTGAGTCAATTATTTAAGAAAAAAAGTTGAAGGAGAAGTAACAGGAGGACCTGCTTACTATATAGAAGAATTATTTAATAAAGGAATTTTAGCTAAAATTCTTGCAGTATTCTTTTCACTTTCTTGTATACTTGCTTTAGGATTTATGGGAAATGGAGTGCAAGCAAACTCTATAGGTGAAGCAGTACAAAATGCTTTTTAATATATCACCATATATAACAGGAGCAGTAGTTGCATTACTTGGAGGATTTTGTATTCTTTGGAGGACTTAAAAAGAATAGCCTCTTTTACAGAAAAAAAGTTGTACCTGTTATGGCAGGATTATATTTTTAATCTGTATAGTAATTATCGTAATAAACCATGCTAATATTTTTAACAGCTTTTTGAATCTATATTTGTAAATGCATTTTTCTACAAAAATCTATCTTAGGAGGATTTTTTTAGGAATGGGAGTGAAGAAAGGCTATTAGATATGGGGTTGCAAGAGGACTATTTTCAAATGAAGCTGGTATGGGTTCAACACCACATGCTCATGCAATAGCTAAGGTTAAAAAAATCCTGTTGAACAAGGAAATGTTGCTCTAATAACAGTATTTATTGATACTTTTGTTGTATTAACTTTAACAGCTCTTGTAATTTTTAACAGCAAATGTAGGAGATGGAACTTTAACAGGAATTACATTGACACAAAAAAATCTTTTTGAAGCAGCTTTTAGGATATTCAGGAAATATATTTATAGCAGTTGCTCTATTCTTCTTTGCATTTTTCAACTATTATTGGTTGGTACTTCTTTGGAGAAGCAAATATTAAATATCTTTTTGGTAAAAAAAGCAATTAACATTTATAGAGTTTTAGTTATGATATCAATTTTTCATAGGATCTACTCAAAAAAAGTTGATTTAGTTTGGGAACTTGCAGATTTATTCAATGGACTTATGGTAATTCCTAACTTAATTGCTCTATTACTTCTAAATAAATTAGTTTTAGAAACTTCAGATGAATATGATAAAATACATAATTTATAAAAAAAATAAAAAGATTTCGTTACTAAAGTTAAGTTTTTTAGAAATCTATAAAGTAAAAATAAGTGAGTTACGAATGGAGATTATAGATAGAAAATATCAAATAGAATGAGCTCGAGCAAAAACTCTCAACAGTGTATAGGAGCGTAACGAGTAATCTTGATTTGCAGAAACTATTGAGTTATTTATCTCAAAGAAAATTTCTAATTATTAATTACAAGTAACTCACTTATTTTTTTATAAAATATAAAGTAAAAAAACTATTATAGATAATGAATTAATCATTATTTATAATAGTTTTTCTTTAAATAATTATTTAATTTTTTTAATTATTCTTTTATTAAAGAATTGATTTCATCAAGGATAGCTTTTAGTATCTAATCCGTGAGCTTCAATTCCTTCTGCTAAAGTTTCTCCAGAAGCGATCATACAACCTACGCATCCTAAACCATTTCTTTGTAAAACTTCAACTATTACTGGGTATTTTTTTCAACCGCTTCCATTATATTCATATCACCTGTAACCATTTTTTTATCCTCCTTAATATTGTTTATTATTTTTAATATAATTTATTATATTAAAAAAATTTACAAATTTTTGTCAAGAATATTTAAAAAAATAAATAGGATAATAGGAGCAGTAAAAATTAAACTATCAACCCTATCTAGTATTCCACCATGACCTAAAAAGTAAAGTTCCACTATCTTTTAAATTCACTTTTTCTTTTTTTAAAGCAGATATAAAAAAATATCACCAAAAAAATCCTATCAAAGCAATATATGGTATAAATTTTTATTTGATAATTTATATGGAAAATATACTTTAATAAAGCAGCAGTTAAGGTAGTTAGAAATCATTCCACCCAATAAGTCCTTCAACTGTCTTGTTGGGACTAATATTAGGAGTTATCTTTCTTTCACCAAAAGATGTTCCCACTTATATATTGGAAACACATCATTTAATTCTATTAAAAATCATATAGTTTATTATAAAATTTAGGTCATCTATATATGAGATACTTCCTATCAAATAAGTTGTTATAAAAAAAGCAAAAGATTATGAAAAGCTCTTTTATAGAATCTAAGAGCAATAAGAATAAATAGTATCAATAGAACATAAAGATTTTTTTAAAAATAAATTCCTAAATAAAAAGCTAGATTTACAACAATACTAGTTATCATTAACTCACTATTATATTTTATATATGCAAACTGTAAAAAAACTCTTTAAAAAGCCAAAGTAGAGATAAGCCCAAAAAAAGTAAAAAGTAAGTAAATTCTACTCATAGTTGCTAAATAGAAAAAGTATTATAATAATAAACCAAGTAAATATTCTTTTGCTTTTATATTAGTAAATTTTTTTCTCAGATATTTTTATTTTTAATTAAAAAAATAAAATAATTAAAAGCTAGAATATCAACAAAAAAACATTGCAACTAGCATATCATCCACCTTTCACTGAAGAACGAACTCTATTGAATATAGTAAAAAAATAAGTAATACTATTGCTAATATTAAAAATATAGTCAAAAATACTGATTTCCAATAAAATAATATATAATAGCTAAAAGACTTATTAAGAAAGCTCTATCACTTTTTTTCCCATAGGGACCTTCATAATGTCTTTTATTGTCTACCATCATTGCAGTCACACCTACATATTCTGATAATATTGATAAAAAAATACAAAAAAAGTAAGTTATGAATTTCACTTATTCCAATAACTCTTAAAAAAATACATAGAAGAAAATTGTATCTGATACAACATCTCCTGCTTCATTGTAAAAAAACTCCCATTTTAGTTTTTTTGATTGAATTTATTAGCTATCATACCATCTAAGGCATTTAAAGCCATTCTTAAAAAAATAGAAAAAAACAGGTACAGTTAAATATATAAGTTTGTAATCACTGAACTTATAGATAAGTCCTGCAAAAAAACTATGTTTAATAAAACTGTTGTAATAGTTATCTGATTAGGGACTAACTTTTTCAACTTTTACTAGCTTTTTTTCACAAATAGGCATAAGTAAATTTTTGAAATTTTTGTCTTTAATTTATATATAGAAATATCCATTTTACCTCATTTCTGCCAATGAAACTGTAAATATACCTTCGTTGTCAATTAACATTTTTTTCCTTTTTTTAAATTATATTTTTTTCAAATAGGCTATCCAATTCTTTTTTTCACTTCTTCTTCTCATAAGCCAAGATTTTCCACTTCCTTTATGACTATTAAGAACTAAAAGCTATCTGTTTTTAATTGAGGGATGCCAAGGCTGACCTGTATAAATCACAGCAGCATCTTTATCTAAAAATTTCTGTTATACCTGATATAGTATTTTTCAAGCATTTTATTATCTTCAAAAAGCTCAAAAAAACTCCTGAAATTATAACTATATTAGGCTTGTAATTAATTTTTTTATATGTTTCTTTATCAAAACAATCATAGTTGACAAAAAGAGATATCTTGCCAATTATTTCTCTTGATAACTTCTTCTCCAACTTCAATATTTGATTTCTTAAACTCATTTATTAAAATCTTAAGCTTTGGATATTTCTCTTTGATATCAAACAAATAATTTCCTGTCCCACCAGCAACATCTAAGATTTTTAACATTTTTCTTCACCTAGACTATTTATTTTTTTCTTCAATTAAAGCTAACAAGTTTTTTTCTTTCTTACTCTTACTCCAGCCCAACCAACCTGGTTTAGATAAAATCTATCTATGAGTTTTTCCTATCAATAACTTTTCCACTAGCTTTATTCTTATAGATATAGTCTAGAGAAATTCCTGAGTCAAAAGCCATATTTTTAAGCCTAAACTCATACCCTTACTTTAAAAAAATCCCAAAAGTTTTTCATTGAAAATTTTTTTGAATAGAATAATATATTTTTTTCACTTAGAGGATATTCTTCTAAGCCTATCCTTTCATACTCCTTTCTTGAAAATTCTCTTGGAGAATCATCAAGTTCTATCTTTTTGATTTTTTAAAAAAACATCTTGTATAAAGTCATCTAGCATTTTATAGACTGTTTGTCTTTCTTTTTCAAAAGATTATTCCATGATAGAAGTTTTTCAAGTTCTATAAATTCTCTCTTTTTAGAAGATAAATTTAAGTAGAATTTCTTCTGAGCTGAATTCTTAACAACATAGTCTTTTTTGAGCAGAAAATATTATTGTAGGTAATTCTATTGCCATTGAATCTTCAATCAATCTTTGTCCCATATTAGCTAAGTCTATTAAAGAGTCTAGCATTGATTTCCTTATTGATAAGTTTATCAGAATTATATTTATTTTTGTTCTTCAACATCATGAGTTAAAACCTTTGCTTTTTACATAACTCATAACCTTAGCATCTTTTTTATTTTTAGTAAGTAATGTTACAAGTTGCTTAGCAAAAGGGACATAAAAGCTTGATTTCAAAGGCAGGAGCAAGCAAAGCTATACCTGCTAAATTTGGAGCAAAATCATGTACATAGGCAGAAAGTATAACTCCCACCTATGCTGTTTGCAACAATAAAAGATATCTTCTTCTTTTAATTTTGATATTCATTCTTTATGTGTTTTACAAAGGCATCTAAATCCCTAACATAATCCATGGCATTAGGAGAAGTTTTAGTTTCTGTATAACCATGACCTCTTAAATCGTATGCAAAAAAATATTGTATTTTAGAAATTTTTCATCTTGTGCTAAACTGTTTAATCTTTCTGAGTGTTCATGTCCTCTGTGAATAAGAATTAAAGTTTTTTTCCTTGTTCAAAATTCCATTTTCTATAAAAAAAGTTTATTATTGTCAAAACTTGTAAAATATAAGTTTTTCCATTTTTTTATCTCCCTTGAAAAATTATAATAGATAATTTCTGAACCTCCCACGACTGAAGTCGCAGGGTTCCAAAAATCTTTAAAAAAATCTTTAAAAATTTTTCTAAGAAGTTTGATAGCTTTACACTACCCTTATTCTTTTTAGGTGTGTTCAGCTCACCTCTATTGTATAGGACACTTAAGTCCACAACTTTACTTTTTTTCTTAGAATATTTAATGCTCCATTACAATCTGCATTTATGAGTTTACCTGTGCTTGTTTGATATAGTCCTCTTTTTTTATTCTTTTTTTCCACTGAATATATATTCTTGCAGATTTTTCTTTATCATATATTGAATTTCATCTCCATCAAAGAAACTTGCTTTTTGATGTATAACTCTCTTCTTGTAGTTTAAATTCTATTCCATATAGTTTACATAGATATATTAATTTATCTCTTAATTTTCCATATGGTATATTTACAAAGTTCTGATTATTTATACTTCCAATATTTGAATTTCTTTGAAAATCTTCATTATATCCTAGAACTAATTTTTCCTATATCATTATTAAAACAATAATTTACAATTATTCTTGCTGCTTTTTGAAAGATAATCATTTATACGATTATTTCTCTTTCTAGTTATTCTCTTTTGTCTTAATGTTGTGCGCTCAATCTTTTGCTTATCTTTTATACTTTGTAATTTTGCATTTATCTTATTATAGTATTGATTAATAGATTTTTAATTTTTCTACCATCTATTATGAATGAAGCTCCAGTATTTGTAACACAAGTGCAAAGATTATCTATACCTAAATCAATTCCTAGTACATTTTTCTTTATTTAATTCCCTTTGAATTTCTTTTTACTTCATAAGTATATTGAATTTCAAAGTACCTAGAATGTTGTTTTGGTATTATTCTAATTTCTTTTTATCTTCTTGTCTTTTTAATACTGATGGTAGCTTAACTTTAACTTCCTGATGAGTTTTCTTAAAAAGAATTTGAATAAGGAACTATCAACATATCATCTTTTAATCTAACAAAACCTATAACAAGAGTTGTAAAACCATCTTTATCAAGATAATTAGGTAATTTTTATTTTTACCATTATATTGACCATTCTTAGCAAGTTTTAAAAGCGCAAAGAATGATTTGAAAACTTTCATCTACTTCTTTTTAAAAATTTGTTGAGCCATATTAGAATTTAACTTCTTGTAATTCTCACTATCTTTTAAGCATTTTTATAGTTTTCATTATAGCTTAAATACTTTTTTTATTGTTAAAAATAGTGTTGTCTAACATTATATATAGCTTGATTTCTTTTAAATTCTTAGCTATATGGCACAAATATTTTAAATTTCTAAACTCTTTTTTTACTAAGATGTTTTTACTTGTTGTTTTTAATGTTAAATACATATATAATCACCTCCTTTTTCATCAGAGATATTATACCATATATTCTACATTTTATCCATTAAAAAAAGTAATATTTTTTTATTTATTTTTTTAAATATTTTTTTAAAGTTTTTTTAAAACCCCACAACAGTGGGAAGCGTCGTTCACATAAGTGCGCTACTACTTATGCAGTTCTCTTATGAACTTCTTGTTATCTCTAACAAGCACAGACTATATCTTATCCATAGTGTATCTCAACACCTTAGGCGAAACCACTTCCAATACCAATCGCTTGTATTGTACTCCCCTCACGAGGGATAGTCGTTGAACTTTCCTTTTTCAGGCTTAGCTGCTGATTGTCTATTATCATAATGTTTAGGATTTAACCTTGCACCATCTAGTATATTTTTTTCTGCTTTCGCCACCATCACACTCTGCCTCCATCTCCTTAACTTGTTAAGGAGTAGGATTACTATGTTGTGGTTATACTAGCTTTTAAGAGTTCCCAGCAATTCAGTTTCTTTGTTGCACGGTTTTTGCTCTGTGTCTACATACAAGTTTCCCTATATGCTTACTAAAAATCTTCGTGCAATTCATCTCATGACTAAAGTCACGAGTGTTCTTGCACTATTTACTAAAAATCTTTTAATACATTTGTTTATTATAACATATATAACATAAAAAAATTAAAATTAAGTAAAAGTTTATATAATATAAAAAAATAAAAAAACTATTTATTTCTAAATTAATATTCTATATTATATATAACTTATCTTATTTCAATACGTAATATCTTATTGACATACTTAATTTATAGATATAATAAAAAAATATAGAAATAAACTATTCTGTTAAAGATAAAAAGGAGGATATATATGGCTAAGCTAGAAGATTTTTGTTAAGGCAAAAAGAAAAAAATTGTCAAAAGGTACTCTTTAGAAACGCATTTGATTCACAGTCCAATATTTTTCAAAAAGAATCTGGAAATGAAGTATATATAAAGCCAGAAAACTTACAGAAAACAGGGTCTTTCAAAATAAGAGGTGCCTACAATAAAATTTCAAACTTAACTGAGGAAGAAAAGAAAAGAGGAGTTATTGCTTCATCAGCAGGAAACCATGCTCAAGGAGTTGCCTATGGAGCTAGAGAATTGGGAATAAAAAGCAGTAATTGTAATGCCTAAATCTACTCCACTAATTAAAGTTGAATCAACTAAAGCAATATGGTGCAGAGGTTGTATTGCATGGAGATGTTTATGATGATGCGTACAAAAAAGCTAAAGAGTTAGAAGAAAAAGAATCTTATGTTTTTGTACATCCATTTAATGATGAAGATGTTTTAGATGGACAAGGAACAATAGCATTAGAAATTTTAAATGAATTACCAGAAACTGATATAATCTTAGTTCCTATTGGAGGAGGAGGATTAATTTCTGGAATAGCTTGTGCTGCAAAATTAATAAAACCTGATATTAAAATTATTGGAGTTGAACCAGAAGGAGCAGCTTCAGCTCGTGAAGCTATAAAAGAAAATAAAGTAGTTGAACTTAAAGAAGCTAATACTATAGCTGATGGTACTGCAGTAAAAAGAATAGGAGATCTAAATTTTTGAATATATTAAAAAAAATATGTAGATGAAATTATAACAGTATCTGATTATGAATTGATGGAAGCTTTCTTACTATTGGTAGAAAAAAACATAAGATTATCGCTGAAAATTCAGGGGATACTTTCAATTGCAGCTACAAAAAAACTTAAAGAAAAAAAATAAAAAAAAGTAGTATCTGTAATAAGTGGAGGAAATATAGATGTCTTTGATGATTTCTTCTATGATAAATAAAGGTCTAATAAGAAGAGATAGAATATTTAGCTTCTCAGTTGATATATCTGATAAACCTGGAGAATTAGCAAAAAGTTGTTGATTTGATAGCAGAATTAGGAGCCAATGTTGTTAAAGCTAGAACATAATCAATTTAAGAATTTGTCAAGATTTAGAGATGTTGAGGTTCAAATAACAGTTGAAACTAATGGAACTGAACATATACAAAATTTGATAGAAACTTTTTGAACAAAAAGGTTATGAAATAATTAAAATAAAAACAAAAATAAATTAATAAAATAAAGGGGCTTTAAGCCCCTTATATTAATCTTATAAAACTGTTCTTACTATACGGAATCCAGCATTGCTATAAGCATAAGTAGCTTGGCTATTACCACGAACTGCAACAGCACAAACTTCTGTGTTATTACACCAAGAACCACCTTTTAATCTTCTGTAAACATTTGAGTGGTCATATGCTTTTATAAACATAAGATTTACCACTTTCTATGCTTTCAGTTGTATCATAACACCATTCCCAAACGTTTCCATTACAATCATATAATCCTAGAACATTTGGCATTTTTAATCCAACACTTTGAGTAGTGTCTTTAGAGTTTCCAGTGTACCAAGCAACATCATCTATATTATTGCTTCCTGAATAAGTATAATCAAATGTACCATTATCTAAAGCAACTTGTCCTCCTCTTGCAAACCATTCCCATTCAACTTCAGTAGGTAGTCTGAAACCTTCTGTTTTATTGAAATCAGCAACATCAGGAGAAACAACAGTTCCATCTAATTGATTTATCATTAATAGACCTTGATCACTCTTTCCTAGGTTATAAACAGGACGTAATCCATATTTTTCACTTAATCTATTACAGAATTCAAGTGCATGCCACCAAGAAATATATTCTATTGGTCTATTTTCATCACCTTTAAAGTTGGCAGGATTATTTCTTATTAATTCTTGCCATAATTTTTGAGTAATTAAATATTTAGAAACTTCTAGGTTAGATACTTCTTTTTCTTCATCTGCAAAAAGAAGGTTGATATTTTCCACCTTTTACAAATACCATATCTTCAAATGTAGGCTTTTAATTCAGCAGTTTTTTCTCCCTACTGTAATTTTTCTTAATATCATCTTTTAATGATTGAACAATTTTTTTCTATGCTATCTAAATCTAATTCAATTTTTTTCTAATTTAGCTAAATCTAATTCGATTTTTTTCAATCTTAGTTATATCTAAAAATAGCTTTTTTTAAGTGCCATTTCAGCAGTTCTTTTTTTGTTCATCATCATCAACAAGACTTGTGATTTCTCTTAAGTCTTCTGGAACAGTATTTTTGTTGATCAACAACTATTAATGTAAAATTATATTTTTGGATTAGCTGTTTTTGTTTCAACAATTTCTTTAATATATTCTAAGTTATTTTTCATCTACTATTTCAGCAAGACTATCTTTTTATCAATAAGAATACAGGCACTTTTTCTAATACCTTGTGGGATATAGTTCATCTAAAGTTGTAAATAGATTTCCCATTCCAACTTCAACACTGTTATTTTGACGATTTATAGTAGTCCCTTTTTCATAGATGTAGTATCTTTTATTTTTCAAAAAGCATTTAGTCCCTCAACTATAATATTTTCTATTTCATGAAAATTCTGACCCTTGATCCATAATAATGGCTTGCCTTCATTCAGAAAAATTTAGAATTTTTTTCTTTCATTCAAGTATCTCCCCTTTCGATTTACATAATGTACTTTTTCTTTTTATTTTTATCTTAAAATATCGTATCTGTAAAAGCTATTTTTTTATTTAATATTATTATTTTTTTCTATAGAATATTTTTTTGCAAAAAAATCTTATTTTTGTTTTATTGAATAAAAATCATTCCTGATATTATTATTACTCCTCCAATAATAGTTGATAATTTAGGGATATCACCAAGTATAATCATTCCTAAAATTGTTGCAAGTACAGGAGTTGCAAACATAAAAAGAAGTTACTTCAGTTGTACTTTTTGCAAGTTCAAAAGCTTTTGTCCAGAAGAAGTAAGAAATAATACTAGGAAAAAAATAGCCATATAGATAATCAATATCAAAGAAGAGGAACTAATATTAGGTATATTAGCAATAGAATGAGGAGAATAGATAACTAAAAGTATACCTCCAATTAAAAGTGAATACATACTTACAGAAAAAGAAGAATATTTTTTTAGTTAAGTATCTTTGTGAAATATTATATGTGCTTAGTAAAAAAAGCAACCCTAACAACATATACAGAACTCCTTTATTTATAGTTATAGTTCCATTCCAAAGAGTTAAAAACTAAGATACCACAGAATGATATTCCCATTGCAATCCAACCTATTAATTTTTATTTTTTTCATTGAACATAAAATATGCAATAATAGCTGTTATTGCTGGTGCAAGAGCATTTATGACACTTAAAGTTGAAGGGCTAGAAAGTACAGTAGCTATATTAAATAGAACTATGTATCCTGCATATCCTGAAAAAAACCTGCAAATATGAAAAGCTGGAATATCTTTTTAAATTTGGAAAAGGAATTTTTTTCTTTATCAAAATAAAAAAATTACAATGATAGAGGCAAAAAAAGTATCTTAAAACTCCAAGTGACATGGCATCAACTTCTTTTTAAAAACTACTTTAGTGATTACAAAAAGCCGTTGCCCAGAAAAAAATATTCCAATGAAAAGCACAATGTTTAGCAGTTAACTTTTTTTGAAAATTTGGCTAAAAATCCATTTTTTTAATCTCCTTTTTAAATATTTTAATTTCATTTTAACATACTTTGATTATAGATTTCCAATAAAAAAAGCATAAAAATATAGCCTTTAAAGTTATATTTTTTTAGTTAGAATTTCAATCAGAATTTAATAAAAATTTTTTTAATTAAAAAGTGGAAATCTAAAAATAAAATATTGTATAATTTCTACTGATGACCCCATAGCTCAATTGGATAGAGTGACTCCCTCCTAAGGAGTAGGTTGTGTGTTCAAGCCACATTGGGGTCGCCATTTTATAAAAATAACAATAGAAATCAAATTAGAAAAAAATTCTAATAAGATTTCTATTTTTTTAATTAAAAAAAAAGGGGTTGTTGCATAATATAATCTATTCAAAAAGTAAAAAAATAAGTGAGTTACTGAATGAAATTTTTTAGATAAAAAAATCAAAATAGAATGAGCCGAGCAAATGCAGGAGTGTCTGAAATCGAAAGTCGAGTTTCCTGAATTTGCAGCGAATTCTTTTGATTTTTTTATCGTTAAAAAATTTCACTCAGTAACGAACTTATTTTTTTACTTTTTTTTTGAAAAATTTTAATTTTGCAACAGCCCCTTCTATATTTAGTCATTTCAATTTTAAAACTGAAACAAATGCTTCTTGTGGAATTTCAACATTTCCTATGCTCTTCATTCTTTTTCTTACCTTCTTTTTGTTTTTTTCAAGAAGTTTCTTCTTTCTTGTTATATCTCCACCATAACATTTAGCAATAACGTTCTTTCTATATGCTTTTTATTGTTTCTCTAGCAATTATTTTTAGAACCTAAGGCAGCTTGAATAGGAATTTCAAACTGTTGTCTTGGTATAACTTCACTTAATTTTTTTGACAAATAGCTTTTTCCTCTATGAAAAGCATTATCATTATGAGCTATAAATGAGAAAGGCATCAACAGGTTTTCCTGAAACTAAGATATCAACTTTAACTAGATTTGATTCTCTATACTCACTTAATTCATATTCAAATGAAGCATATCCCTTTTGTTCTAGATTTTTAATTTATCATAGAAATCTATGACAATTTCTGCAAGAGGTAGCTCATAGCTAAGCATAGATCTAGTTTCATCTAGATAATCCATTGAAAGAAAAAAATTCCTCTTTTTTTCTTGGCAAAGTTCCATTACATTTCCAACATATTCTTTAGGAACTATTACTTTTTCCTCTGATATATGGCTCTTGTATTGTTATTTTTTTCCACGACCAGGTTCAGGGAATTCACAAGGGTTATCTATAATTCTTTCTTCTTGATTGTCTATTCTAACTTTGTACTCAACTGATGGAGTAGTAGAAATTAAGTCTATATTGTATTCTCTTCTCAATCTTTCAACTATGATTTCCATATGTAATAGACCCTAAGAATCCACATCTAAATCCAAAAACCTAAGGCAATTGATGTTTCAGGTACGAATGTTAAAGAAGCATCATTTAATTGTAGTTTTTTCTAAGGCTTCTCTCAATTCTTCATAGTCATCAGTAAATAGTGGATAAACTCCAGCAAATACCATTGATTGAGCAGGTTTAAATCCAGCTAGTGGGAATAATGCAGGATTTTTTTACAGTTGTTATCGTATCTCCAACTCTAGTATCATGTATAGTTTTTAACTCCTGTGATGATGTATCCAACAGAACCACTAGTTAAAAATATCAGTTGATTTCATTGTAGGAGAAAAAAATACCAGCTTCTAAGACTTCTAATTCTTTTTCAGTTGACCAAATTTTTTTATTTTATCTCCCTTTTTAATACTTCCATCTAAAACTTTTTATATATGTTATTACACCTCTATAATCATCAAAGAAAGAGTCAAAAAAATTAAGGCTTTTTAAAGGAGCGTTCTCATCGTAATTTGGAGCAGGTATTCTTTGAACGATAGCTTCTAGTATATTTTCAATACCTATTCCATTTTTTTAGCAGAAGCTAAAACTGCATCATCAGCAGGTAAACCTATAATATCTTCGATTTCTCTTTTTACCTTTTTCAGGCTCAGCAGCAGGTAAGTCAATTTTATTTATTATTGGTAAAATTTCTAAGTTATTTTCAATAGCAAGGTACACATTGGCAAGAGTTTGTGCTTCAACACCTTGAGCAGCATCTACAACAAGTAAAGCTCCTTCACAGGCAGCAAGTGATCTTGAAACTTCATAAATGAAGTCCACATGTCCAGGAGTATCAATCAAATTTAATTCATATTCTTCTCCATCTTTTGCTTTATAGAACAAAGTAACAGCTTGAGCTTTTATAGTTATTCCTTTTTCTCTTTCCAAATCCATTGAATCAAGAATTTGGTCTTTCATATCTCTTTCTGATACTGTCCCAGTATATTCTAAAAAGTCTATCTGCAATAGTAGATTTTTCCATGATCTATATGGGCAATAATAGAGAAATTTCTCTTATTTTTTTGTAACATTATAGCCTCCAATTTTTTTAATAATCTTTTTAATTATATGGTATTTCAGTATTTGTGTCAATTAAAAAAATATTTTTTTGATTAAATCTTCTAATAAAGGTTTAATCCCTAAAAAAACTCTTTTTAATTTATTATATTCGACTAACTTTTTCTTTCAAATTAGAAGATTTTTGATTTTATAGCTTTTATTAGTATATTTTTTTAGGAGTATGTTCCATATCAATAAATTCAATCATCTTTGTTTTATATCCACAAAGTTCTAAGCTAAGTGAACGAAAACTATCAGTTGCTAAAAGTAGCAAACTTATCTAAAACAACTCCATTGTCAGCCATAATCTTTTAAAGTATTATAGAAATTCTGAATTTTTTTATTTTTTTGTATTTTTTTCAAAAGAATTCATGATGGCAACAAGGAACAGCAAGTATAGCTTTTTGCATCTAAAGCTCAATGCCTTTTTCAAGTGAATAGTCTGTAGCATTATTACAAGCATGTAAAGAAAAGACTAAATCTACCTCTTTAGACTTATCATAGTCTTTGATATTACCATTTAAAAAAATTCTAAATTTTTCATAATTTAATTTTTTAGCTAGTTTATTACAAAAACTCTATTACATCTTTTTTTAAGTCCAAACCTACTATTGAAAAAGGTTAAATCTTTTCTATAATTTTTTTAAATAGTAGTAAAGAGCAAAAAGTTAAATATGATTTTTCCACAACCAAAATCTAAAAACATTTATATGATTTGTTATAAGTTTTTTTGGCTTTTTAACTCTTCAATGACATCATCAATAAATTCTAAATATTTATTAATTTGCTTAAATTTATTAAAACTAGATTTTTAAAAATTTTTTTCCTTCAACTGACATCAAACCTAATTCAATCAAGAAATCAATTTTATCTCCTTCGTTTTAGAATATATTGTTTTTTTCTTGTTATGTTCATTAGAAGTTTTTTTATTAAATTACTTTCTTTTTTTCTTTTTCTAGAAAAATCTTTCTTTTTTTCTTATAAAAGAAATATCTGAAACCTTCAATTTGTAATAGAATTTGTTTAAAATTATCTATATATTCTTTTTAAAATTGTCTTCTAACTCTTGTAAATTATTTAAATCAATATTTTTTTATGAAAAGCTTTATTATCTTTAAAAACTTTCAATTTGAATATTTTTTTAGTAGATTTTTAAAAATTATAGGTTTTATAATAACTTTATTAAAATCTCCACTCTTTCTGTCAGAAAAAAAACTATCTTTTATAAGTTTATCTTCTTGAATATTTTTTTATTAATTCAAATAATATATTTTCTTTTTTTCCATAATGACCTCAATATGTAATAGAATAAATACAAAAGCAGGTGAATTACATTCCAGATTTTTAAGATAAAAATTAAATAGAATGAGCCGAGCAAATCTCGCTGTGTTTGAACGCAGTGAGTTTAGCGAATTTGCAGCGAATTCTTAATTTTTTTATCTGTTAAGAAAATCTGGCTAGTAATGAACTGCTTTTTATATATTCTCTAAATTTTTCTATATCTAAATTATTTCCCAATAACTACAATTTTAGTTACCTCAGCCTTTTTCTATAGCTTCCATTTCAAAGTTTTTTTGTAAACTAAGTTAAATTTTTCCCCAATAACCATCAATTTTTTTATTATACCTTTAGCTCTATATACTTTTTCCAAAATCACCATTAACCAATCTATTTAAAAAGTAAACCTAACTCGTCCATAGTTTTTTTAGATTGATATTTTCTTTTTGAAAAAAAGTTCTCAAATTTATATGAGTACCCATAGAAAAAAATTTTTTTATCAATAACTTTATTTTCTAGATTTCTATTCAATAATTCAGCAAACCATTCTTTTTGGGAAGTTTCTATAATCATTTGTTTCAATTTCTAAATCAGCATTTAATTCTAAAAATTCTATTTTTTTAATATTTTCTATTTCAAAGTGGGATCTATACTTTTCTAATTTTGTTAAAATCACTTTTCCTGTATTTTTTTAGATTATCTAAAAAGAAATTATTGAAAACTTTCTAAATATTCATCAAATGAAGTTACATCTATTAGACTTATAGGTCTTAGAATTTCAATATCTTCATTATTAAGTTCCTTTTATGTTCTCTATAATTGAACTTAACATTCCAAGTCCTGTAGGTTCTATTAAAAAGATACTCAGGATTTATTTCAGAGTAAATTCTTTTTATAGAAGATTTGAAAATCTCCTTTCATAGAGCAACATATGCAACCTTCTGACATCTCCCAAACATCTAAGTTTTTTTCATCTAAAAAGTCTTTATCCACACCTATATCTGCATATTCATTTTCAAGAACGACAAATTCTAAAGTTAATATTCTTTTGCCATTTCTTTTTATAAAAAGTAGTTTTTCCAGCACCTAGAAAAACCACTTACCAATAAAAATTTTCATAATATTATCCTTTCAATCTTATATCTTATGACTCTTTTTATATTGTTTAAATTTTTCTATATTTTTTTAAGACTTTTGTATATTTTTATAGTTCTATCTAAAAATTTGAGAAAAAAAGTTGATACTAAGAATATTCCAACACTTAGAGCCACTGTTAAGAAAAATTGTTTCTCTACCTTTTTCTAGAGCTTCTGGAAATTTATTTTTCAACAAAAAAATGACATAGTATAGTAAATTCCACCACCTGGAACAAGAGGAATAAGTGCAGGAATTAGTGTAGTTGTTACTGTTGTTCTCTTTAATCTTCCTATTATTTCAGAAAAAAACAGTGATTACTATAGCTGAAAAAAAGATAAGCAGCTGTTTTAGAATAGCCCATCTCTTTATATAAAAGAAGATAAGTATACCAACCCTAAACCTCCAGCAAAAGCTACTATATATTAATTTTTCTACCTGTAAGATTAAATATAATTCCAAAAAAATAAGGTTGAAAATGCTGCTGCAAAAAAACTTCTATATAATTCATATATTCTCCTCATTTAATTAAAAAAATATGACATTGTGAAATAAAGCAAAAACCTGTACCTATTGCTAAAGCTGAACCAACTAAAGGCAGCTTCTATACTTCTTGAAGTTCCTGCAAGTAGGTCACCATTTATCAAATCTCTTATTGCATTGGTCAATGCAAGTCCAGGAACTAAAAAGCATCAGAGTTCCTATAGCTGAATATGATGGAGTAGAAACAATCCCAAGTTTAGTAGCAAAACTCGAAAAATATTGTAACTAAAAAAAGCCACCCAAAGTGTTGATAAAAAAAGTTATTCAGTTTTTAATTTATTAGCAAAAGTAGCCATATAGAAAATTAAAACTCCACCAACTCCTGCAACTAAAAAAAATCTCTAAATTTTTCCATCAAATAAAAGGGAAAAGAAAGCAGCTGAAAAGCAATAAGAAATTAATAAAACTTTCTTTTTTTATAAACAGTTTGTATTTGAAGTTTTTTTATCTCTTTTTTTCTAAATCATCTATTTCATATTTATGAATATCAAGCAAAAATTTTATGTATTCTATCAATTTTTATTTAAGTTATTAGAAACTGAATAAATTCTATTAACTTCTGTAATAACTTCTCCATCTTTCTTTTTTTGCTGAAGTAAGAACACAGGTCATAGTAACAAATGATTCTGACTTTAAATCGAATCTTCTACATACTAATGTAATAGCTTCTTCTACTCTGTATGTTTCAGCTCCACTTGTCAGTAAAAATTTTTTTCCAATAGTATTGGCGGTTGAAAAGTACTTTTTATAATAAAAAGCATCATTTTGCATAGTTTTCCCTCATTATTCAAACATTTTTTTAAAACTTCATCAGTATATTCTCCATTATCTTTATTAATGACTAAAGGTGGAAGAATAGTTAAGCCAACTTTTTCCATTTTTTTAATCGCTTCTATAAGCACTATTTTTAGCATTTTTTTCTGCTTAGTTGTATAACAAAAATTTTTATTTTTTTGCTTCAAAATTATATTTTTTTGTAATGTAACGAGTATTTCAGATAGTCTGTCTGCTCTATGTACTAAATAAAAAAATATCCCTCTATCTTTAACAAGTTTAGATGATATATCAATTAGCTCATCTAAATTTAATTCAACCTCATGTCTAGCAATAGATAGTTGCTCTAAGTCATTTAATAGTTCTTTATTTTTCAGTCACTTTAAAAAAAGGTGGATTAGATAAAACTATGTCAAATGAGCCAACAGTGAAATATTTTTAAATAATTTTTTTATATTATCATATATTATATATATTTGTTCATTTAAATTATTAATGTTAATATTTCTTAAAAGCAAGTTGATACGATATTTCTTGTATTTCAACACCATAAATTTTTAGCTGAAGTTCTTTTTAGAAAGAAAAAAAGTGGAATAACAGCATTTCCTGTTCCTATATCTAAAAATTTTTTGGTGTTTTTTTGTGAGATTGACAAATTCAGAAATAAGTAAAGAATCAATTGAGAAAGTTAAAATAGTCACTTCTTTGAATTATTTTTTTAAGTTTTTTTATTTAATAATGGAATAAGACTTTCAAGATTTTTTTATTCATAATTTTAAAATCACTCCTTCAATTTTTATTATTATAACATATCTAATAAAAATTAGGATAGTTTTAAAAAAAATAGTACAATAAAAAAATACATTATGCTTTATTAAATAAAAAAATAAAAAGAATAAGACATAAAAACTCTTGACATAAGTATTAATTAACGATAAAATTACAATAAAGTTTTTAATAAAATCCATAAGAGGAGGAAAAATAATGGAATTTAATGTACCTAAAACACATGAACTTTTTTTAGACAAATGATAAGAGAATTTGTTGAAAAAGAAGTAAAAACCTATCGCTGCTGAGGTAGATGAAAACGAAAGATTTCCAATGGAAACTGTTGAAAAAGATGGCTAAGATTGGAATAATGGGTATCCCTATACCTAAACAATATGGAGGAGCAGGTGGAGACAACCTAATGTATGCTATGGCTGTTGAAGAATTATCAAAAAGCTTGTGGAACTACAGGGGTTATCGTTTCTGCACATACATCTTTAGGAACTTGGCCAATCTTAAAATTTGGTAATGAAAAAAACAAAAACAAAAAAATATTTACCAAAAAAATGGCTAGTGGAGAATGGATAGGAGCTTTTTGGACTTACTGAACCAAATGCTGGAACAGATGCTGCTGGACAACAAACTATGGCTGTTCAAGATCCTGAAACAGGAGAATGGATTTTTAAATGGAGCAAAAAAATATTCATAACAAATGCAGGATATGCACATGTTTATGTAGTATTTGCTATGACAGATAAATCAAAAAGGATTAAAAAGGAATTTCTGCTTTTTATAGTTGAATCTGGTACACCAGGATTCTCTATTGGTAAAAAAAGAAATGAAACTTGGAATTAGAGGTTCAGCTACTTGTGAATTAATATTCGAAAACTGTAGAATACCTAAAGAAAACCTATTAGGAGATAAAGGAAAAGGATTCAAAATAGCTATGATGACTCTTGATGGAGGAAGAATAGGAATCGCTTCTCAAGCATTAGGAATAGCTGCTGGAGCATTAGATGAAGCTATAAACTATGCAAAAGAAAGAAAACAATTTGGAAGAAGCTTAGCTCAATTCCAAAAATACTCAATTCCAAATAGCTAACTTAGATGTTAAAGTTGAAGCTGCAAGACTTTTTAGTTTATAAAAGCAGCTTGGAGAGAATCTAACAACTTACCTTATTCTTTAGATGCAGCTAGAGCTAAACTATTTGCTGCTGAAACAGCTATGGAAGTTACAACTAAAGCTGTTCAAATATTTGGAGGATATGGTTATACAAGAGAATATCCAGTTGAAAGAATGATGAGAGATGCTAAGATCACTGAAATCTATGAAGGAACATCAGAAGTTCAAAGAATGGTAATAGCAGCTAATATTATAAAATAATAACATGGTGGAGGAATAAAAAAATATGAGAATAGTAGTTTGTATAAAACAAGTTCCAGATACAACTGAAGTTAAAATAGATCCAGTAAAAGGAACAATTATCAGAGACGGTGTTCCTAGTATAATGAACCCTGATGATAAAGGGGGATTAGAAGAAGCTCTAAAATTAAAAAGATTTATATGGAGCTGAAGTTATAGTTATAACAATGGGACCACCTCAAGCAGAAGCTATATTAAGAGAAGCTTATGCAATGGGTGCTGATAGAGCAATACTTATAACAGATAGAAAATTTCGGAGGAGCTGATACTTTTAGCTACTTCTAATACTATAGCTGCTGCAATTAGAAAAAAATAGAAAATATTGATTTAATCGTTGCAGGAAGACAAGCAATTGATGGAGATACTGCACAAGTTGGACCTCAAATTGCTGAACACTTTAGACTTTACCTCAAGTGTCTTATGTAAAAAGAAATGAAATATAAATGAAGCTTCTAAAATCATTTGAAATAAAAAAAGAGCTACAGAAGATGGATATTTCTTATTAGAACTTCCTACTCCTGGATTAGTAACAGTTCTTGCTGAAGCTAACCAACCTAGATATATGAATGTTGGAGCTATAGTTGATGTTTTTTTGAAAGACCAATTGAAACTTGGACATTTGATGATATCGAAATAGATCCTGCAAAAAAATAGGTTTAGCTGGTTCACCAACTAAAGTTAACAAATCATTTACTAAAGGTGTTAAAGAACCTGGTGTATTACATGAAGTTGATCCAAAAAGAAGCAGCTAATATTATATTAGAAAAAAATTAAAAAGAAAAAAATTTATAATCTAATAATAAAGGAGAAAATAATATGAATTTAAACGATTATAAAGGAATCCTAGTGTACGCTGAACAAAGAGATGGAGTGTTACAAAATGTAGGATTAGAATTATTAGGAAAAGCAACAGAATTAGCATATGAAATAAATAAACAAATAGCTTTTAAAAAGATGCTGGAGACGAATTAGCTGAATATGCTTTCTAAACAAGCAGCAGCTATAAAATCTATAGATGCAGTTGCAGCAACTCTTGAAGAAGAAGATGAAAAAAAGTAAAAGAAAAAGTTGCTGAAGTAAAAGCTAATAACCCAGATGCAGCTAAAGTAACTGCTCTATTAATAGGGCACAATGTTAAAGCACTTGCTGATGAATTAGTAAAAGCTGGAGCAGATAAAGTTTTAGTAGTAGATCAACCTAAATTAGAAGTATATGATACTGAAGCTTATACTCAAGTTTTAACTGCTGCTATAAATGCAGAAAAAAACCTGAAATAGTTCTATTTGGAGCTACTACTTTAGGAAGAGACTTAGCACCTAGAGTATCTTCTAGAATAGCTACAGGATTAACAGCTGACTGTACAAAACTTGAATTATTAAAAGATAAAGAAAGACAATTAGGTATGACAAGACCTGCGTTTGGTGGAAACTTAATGGCAACTATAGTTTCTCCAGATCACAGACCTCAAATGGCTACTGTAAGACCAGGAGTTATGAAAAAATTACCTAAGTCTGATGATAGAAAAGGAGAAATAGTTGATTTCCCTGTAACTTTAGATGAGTCTAAAATGAAAGTTAAACTTCTAAATGTTGTTAAAGAAGGAGGAAACAAAGTAGACATTTCTGAAGCTAAGATATTAGTTTCTGGAGGAAGAGGAGTTGGAGCAAAACAAAACTTCGAATTACTAGAAGACTTAGCAGCTGAAATTGGTGGAATAGTTTCTTCTTCAAGAGCACAAGTTGATGCTGGAAACATGCCTCACGATAGACAAGTAGGGCAAACTGGTAAAACAGTTAGACCTGAAGTTTATTTCGCATGTGGAATTTCAGGAGCTATCCAACACGTTGCTGGTATGGAAGAATCTGAATTCATCATCGCTATCAACAAAGATAGATTTGCTCCTATATTCTCAGTTGCAGATTTAGGAATAGTTGGAGATTTACATAAAATCTTACCTATCTTAACTGAAGAAATCAAAAAAATATAAAGCAAATAAATAATAACTATAAAGGACTAGCTATATAGCTAGTCCTTCTTTATTTATTTTTTTAAGTTTTAAATTATAAATTTAAACTATATTTTTATAAATTCCATATCTTCTCTATATATGGCATATCTTGTTTTTTTAAAGTATTCAATAATGAAAGAACGTTTTCTCTTATTGACATACTAGCCTTATATACAGGAGGCATTCCATATTTTTTTGTGAAATTTCATTGATTTTATCTCTTAAAAATTTCATATGAAAATTATTAAGATGTATTATTAAATCAAAATCTGAGGGAGTTAGAGTAGTTTCAGGGAAAAAAAGTTTTTATAAAATTTAAATGCTGCAACTTTTGGATCTTCTTCTCCATCATAGCAAACTATAATATCATTATTGATTTTTTTCGAAAATAAATTCCATATTTTTTTGCAACTACTTGAAATTCTAAATATGATAAACAGTGCCCATCAGTGTATTTATTTATAAATTCATTATTATTCATTTTTAAAAAGCCTCCTAAATTATTTATTAACTAAAAATCCATTTCCTATTACTTCATGTACATCAGCAACAATCATAAATGCTGAAGGGATCAACTTCTTTTCACTATAGTTTTAACTCTTATAAGTTGATACTGTCCTACAACACAGTAAAGCATTCCTATTTCTTTTTGAGTATAGCCTCCTTTTGCATCAATAAGAGTAATACCACGTTTTTAGTATCTTCCATAATCCTTTTTTTCTGATTTCATCTTCTTTAGTTGTTATGATAGTAACTCCTTTAGCACTATATATTCCTACTTGTATGATATCTATCATTTTAGATGAAATGACAAGAGAAATTAAAGTATACATAAAAATAACTTTACCAAAAAAATAACAGCAACCATAGATAAAACAATAAAAGTCTGTTGTCAGTAAGATTCTACTTATAGGAATACCTGTATATTTATTTACTATTTTTAGCAATAATGTCCATTCCACCAGTAGAACCACCAGCATAAAAAAACTATACCTATAGCAATACCATTTATAGCACCTCCAAAAAAATAGCTGCCAATAAAGATATCATCTAATGGCTCACTAAAACTGGCAAAAAAACTTTTCAAAAAAATACTGATAAAATAAAAAGTTGCAAATAAAGTCTTTAACAGAAAATTTTTTTACCTAAAAAAAGATATAAGCTAGAAATAATTAAAGGAATATTTAAAAGCAAAAGTAAAGATAACTGACATCTATATGTGGATAGATAGTGGATAATAAGAGATAAACCACTTACACCACCTTGTGCTAATTTATTCCCTACAAAGAAATAATTTGTATTAAAAAGCCATTACCATACAAGCTAAGGCTACTATTATATATTCTTTTTATAAATTGTAAATATTTATTTGACATTCTATTTGTCTCCTCCAACTACATCAAATTATCTACTATAGGGAAAATAGTGCTGCTCCTATAATAGAAGAACTACCTTTAAAATCAGAAAAAAAATTATAGTTTCTTTTCCTCTATAAAAAAATATGATTTTTTTCATAAACTATATTTAAAAACATCATCTAAAAAGATAAAGAACCAAACTGAGATAAATCTCCACAAATAATAAGTTTTTTTAGGATTATATGTAAAAAGTAGATTTTTTTAAAAATTATACCCATATAAGTTAAATATTTATTAAGTATTTCCTTACCTTTTTTTACTCTCTCTATAAGTCTTATTAGAGAAAAAAATCTTCTAATGAATTTAGTTTTAGGAAAAGGCTCCTAAAATCTCATTTTTTTAAGACTTTAAAAGAGATACAATCTCCCAACCTTTTTTTGATTTTTCATAATCTACTATCATGTGATGTACTCTGCTGGCTTTTAAAAAAATAATCTTCACTTTTTATTTCCAAATTTATGAAATGTAGAGCAGGTAACTTTATTACTGATATTGATAACAGTAAAATCTTCTAAATCTTTATATTTATTTATTATAGCTTCTGCTAAAATTGACATATTGGCTTCATTTTTCTACCCAAATTGGAAGATTGATATCTTGCTCAATTTCTGTTATAACAGTAGATTCATATCTATCTGTATTATTAAATTCAAGAAAATGATCTTCTTTATTGTAAATTCCAGGAATAGAAATACCAACTCCAATAACTTTAGCTAAGTATTTTTTTCATCAATCTCTTTTTATAAAAATCTTTTTAAATTTTTTTGTAAGAAAATCAATGAAAATTTTCGTTTTGTGTATCTATTATTTTTAGATTGAAAAAAATTTTTTTCCAATTGTATTAATTAAAACAAATTTAATTTTTTTCTTCATTGATACTCACACCAATTGAGTAACAAAAATCAGGATTATATTTATACTTTTACTGCCCGTCTCCCGACTCCACCGGTACTTAAAGTCCATTCTACTATTATATCTTTTTCTAAAAAAATTCATTTACGACTCTTTTTTTACAGTTGGAAAAGTCATATTAGTTATTTTTTTGTTAAATCTGGGATAGAAAAAAAGAATCCTCTGTGAAAAGTAAATAGAATGAAATATGATATTTTCATTGCCTTGTTTAATTTCTTTTTGATACATTTATAAACCTCTTTTATAAAAATTTCCTTATGCGATACAATTATCATTATAGCATTAATTCTAAAAAAATTAAAATATTTGTTTAAAAGATGGATATAATCATAATAATATATTTTTTTATATGTAAAATATTTATAAAAATATATTATTAAATTTTCAAAAAAACTTTATAATCTATACATAAGATATGTAATAAAATTATAAAAAAATTTTCTATCTTAGTGCAATTTTTATTTTTTTAATAAATTATTAAAGTCATTTTAATAATTAAGTGTTTTTTTATAAATGGAGGTGTTCATATTGGAAATAGTTTTAGGTAGTAAAAGAATCACTTTAGAAGATTTAATCAATGTAACAAGAAGGGGGTATAAAGTAAAGATATCTGACGAAGCATATGAAAAAAATTGACAAAAGCAAGAGCTTTTAGTTGATAAATATGTTGATGAAGCAAGAGTATCTTACGGAATTACAACTGGATTTGGAAAAATTTGCAGAAGTAAGTATTTCAAAAGAACAAACTGGAGAATTACAAAAAAAAATATAGTTATGAGCCATTCTTGTAGTGTTGGAAACCCAATGCCAATAGATATAGCAAGAGGTGTTGTTTTCTTAAGAGCAGTAAACTTAGCAAAAAGGTCACTCTGGAGCAAGAAGAATAGTTGTTGAAAAAAATTAGTTGAATTACTTAACAAAGATGTTACTCCTTGGATCCCTGAAAAAGGATCAGTAGGATCTTCTGGTGATTTATCTCCACTAGCACATATGTCATTAGTTCTAATTGGATTAGGAAAAGCATATTATAAAGGAGAATTATTAGAAGGTAAAGATGCTTTAGAAAGAGCAGGAATCGAACCAATCCCAGCACTTTCATCAAAAGAAGGGCTAGCACTTACTAATGGTACTCAAGCATTAACTTCAACAGGAGCTCACGTTTTATACGATGCTATAAACTTATCTAAACACTTAGATATAGCTGCTTCATTAACTATGGAAGGTTTACATGGTATTGTAGATGCTTATGATCCTAGAATCAGTGAAGTAAGAGGACATTTAGGACAAATAAACACTGCTAAAAATATGAGAAATATATTAGCTGGAAGTAAAAATGTTACTAAACAAGGTGTTGAAAGAGTACAAGATTCTTATGTTTTTAAGATGTATCCCTCAAATACACGGAGCAAGTAAAGATACTTTAGAATATGTAAAACAAAAAGTTGAAATAGAATTAAATGCAGTAACAGATAATCCATTAATATTTGTTGAAACAGATGAAGTTATCTCAGGAGGAAACTTCCACGGACAACCCTATGGCATTACCATTTGATTTCTTAGGAATAGCTTTAGCTGAAATGGCTAATGTATCTGAAAGAAGAATTGAAAAAATGGTAAACCCTGCAATCAACCATGGATTACCTGCTTTCCTAGTAGAAAAAGGTGGATTAAATTCAGGATTCATGATAGTTCAATACAGTGCAGCAGCTCTTGTATCTGAAAACAAAGTTTTAGCTCACCCAGCATCTGTTGACTCTATCCCAACATCTGCTAACCAAGAAGATCATGTATCTATGGGTTCTATTGCGGCTAAAAAATCAAAAGATATACTTGAAAATGTTAGAAAAGTAATAGGAATGGAATTAATAACTGCTTGTCAAGCTATTGATTTGAAAGGAGCTAAAGATAAATTATCTCCAGCAACTAAAGTAGCTTATGATGAAGTTAGAAAAGTAATTCCTTATGTTGCAGAAGATAGACCTATGTACATAGATATACATGCAGCAGAAGAAATAGTAAGAAATAACAAATTAGTTGAAGATGTAGAAAAAGCAATAGGACAATTAGAGTTTTAATTAGTACCAACTAGGAGGATAAATTAATGTTAAATAATAAAACTATTTATGATGCAATGACAATAAAACTTACAGCTGAAGATATTCCAATGGAGATACCTAAATTAGATCCTTCAATAAGAAGAGCTCCAAAAAAAGAATAGTTAAACTTTCAGACCATGATATTGAACTTGCATTAAGAAATGCACTAAGATATATACCTGAAGAATTCCATGAAATGTTAGCACCTGAATTCTTACAAGAATTAGAAGAAAGAGGAAGAATCTATGGATATAGATTTAGACCTGAAGGAAATCTTTATGGAAAACCAATAGATGAATATAAAGGGAAAATGTACAGAAGCTAAGGCTATGCAAGTTATGATAGATAACAACCTTGACTTTGATATAGCTCTATATCCTTATGAACTTGTTACTTATGGAGAAACAGGACAAGTTTGTCAAAACTGGATGCAATACAGACTTATTAAAAAAATATCTTGAAAAATATGACACAAGATCAAACTCTTGTTGTTGCATCAGGACACCCAACAGGATTATTCAGATCTAATCCATATGCTCCAAGAGCAATCATAACTAATGGACTTATGATTGGATTATTCGATAACTATGAAGATTGGGCTAGAGGAGCTGCAATAGGTGTTGCTAACTATGGACAAATGACTGCAGGTGGATGGATGTACATAGGACCTCAAGGAATAGTTCATGGAACTTATTCTACTATCTTAAACGCAGGAAGATTATTCTGTGGAGTACCTGCTGATGGAGATTTAAGTGGAAAAATTATTCATAACTTCAGGACTTGGAGGAATGAGTGGAGCTCAAGGTAAAAGCTTGTGAAATAGCAAAAGGTGTTGCTATAGTTGCAGAAGTTGACTTATCAAGAATCAACACTAGATTAGAACAAGGATGGGTAAACGTTATAGCAAAAAAACTCCTGAAGAAGCATTCAAAAATAGCTGAAGAAAAAAATGGCTTCTAAAACTCCTTATGCAATAGCATACCATGGAAATATAGTTGAAATATTAGAATATGCTATAGAACATAACAAACATATAGATTTATTATCTGACCAAACATCTTGCCATGCTGTATATGATGGAGGATATTGTCCAGTAGGAACTTCATTTGAAGAAAGAACTAAATTATTAGGAACTGATAGAGCTAAATTTAGAGAATTAGTAAATGAAGGATTAAAGAGACACTATAAAGCAATAAAAAAACTTTACATGACAGAGGAGTTTACTTCTTTGACTATGGAAACAGTTTCTTAAAAATCTATATATGATGTAGGAATAACTGAAATTTCTAAAAAAATGGTAAAGATGATAAAGAAGGATTTATCTTCCCTTCATATGTTGAAGACATATTAGGACCAGAATTATTCGACTATGGATATGGACCATTCAGATGGGTATGTCTATCAAGAAAGAAAGAAGACTTATTAAAGACAGACAAAGCTGCTCTAGAACTTGTTGATCCTAACAGAAGATACCAAGACAGAGACAACTATGTATGGATACAAGATGCTGATAAGAATGGACTTGTTGTTGGAACACAAGCAAGAATATTCTATCAAGATGCTATGAGTAGAACAAGAATAGCTCTTAAATTCAATGAAATGGTAAGAAATGGAGAAATCGGACCAGTTATGTTAGGTAGAGACCACCATGACGTATCTGGAACAGACTCACCTTTCAGAGAAACTTCTAACATCAAAGACGGAAGTAACATAATGGCAGATATGGCAACTCAATGTTTTTGCTGGAAATGCTGCAAGAGGAATGACTATGATAGCTCTTCATAATGGTGGAGGAGTTGGAATAGGAAAATCTATCAATGGTGGATTTGGAATGGTTCTTGATGGAAGTAAGAGAGTAGATGAAATCTTATGGCAAGCTATGCCTTGGGACGTTATGGGAGGAGTTGCTAGAAGAGCTTGGGCTAGAAATCCTCACTCTATCGAAACTGTTGTTGAATACAACCTTGATAATAAAGGAACAGACCACATCACATTACCTTACATAGTAAGTGATGAATTAGTTAAAAAAAAGTTTTTAAAGAAATAATCACTCAATTTAAATAAAAACAAAAAAACTACTATAAATTTTATAGTAGTTTTTTTCTTGCTTATTTATAAAAATTAGATTTTTAATACTATTTAATAATTCTTCTAATTTAGGAGCAATTTCCTCTAAAACATCTGTAGTCATAGGGTTTTTTTAAATTACCTATATCTAATAGCTTGAAGAAAGATTCAGAACCTCCTGCTTTACATAAAGTTATATATTCTTTCAAAGTTTCTTCTTTATTTTCTAAATATTTTAGAAGATATTGGAAGGCACAAACTTGTGCAAGAGTATAGTCTATGTAATAGAAAGGTGCCCAGAAAACATGTCCTTGAGCAAACCAGAAAGCTCCACTGTTGTAGAAAGTCATTATCATAGTCTAAATCAGGTTTATACATCAATTCAAGTTCGTGATATTTTTTTCTTCTTTCTTCAGGTGTAGCATCAGGATTTTTCATAGACATAATGTTGGAAAGTGGTCTATAGTAACTCCATAAGGAATAAATGTTAAAGCTCCTTTTAAAGCAGAGTATCTATATTTATTTGCATTTTCACCAAAGAATAATTCCATCCAAGGCCAAGTTAAAAACTCCATAGACATAGAATGTATTTCAGCTGCATCATAAGTTGGCCAAATATAGTCTGGTAATAGTTGATATTGAGACATATAGCATTGGAAAGCATGTCCAGCTTCATGAGTTATAACATCTATATCTCCATTTGTACCATTAAAGTTTGAAAAAAATAAAAAGGTTCTTTATATTTATCAAAGCTTGTACAGAAACCTCCAACACGTTTTTTTAGGTTTTTGCAACTAAATCCATCAATTCATTTTTCAACCATAAAATCAAAGAATTTACCTGTTTCAGGACTTAATTCTCTATACATCTTTTGAGCATTTTTTTAACTATGAAATCAACATCACCATTAGGATTAGAGTTTCCATCTTTAAAATCACAAGCTTCGTCATAATATTTAAAAATCTTTTATTCCCTAATCTTTCAGCTTGAAGCTTTTTTTAATCTTCACTGCAAGAGGAGTTAAAGTTTTTAAAACTTTTTTCTCTATATCTAGCTACATCATTATGATCATAGTCAGTTCTATTCAATAGCTTTATATTGTAATTCAACATAGTTTTTCATAACCCTAAAGCTTTAGCCATTTCAGTTCTAACTTTTACCATTTCATCATAGATACTATCAAATTCTTCTTGATGTTCTTCAAAGAATTTTTGCTCTAGCTTGATATGCTTCCTTTCTAAATTCTCTATCTGGATTTTTGTAGAAGAGGAGGCATTTGAGAAACTGTATATTCCTTTTCCTCTAAATTTAATTTTTTGAATTAGCAATTATTTTTATCATATTTAGTTGATAGTGCATTTTTCTTTTCTGCATGAAAAGGTATAGCCTTTTTCATTTTAAAAACTAATTTACATTCTAAAAAGTTTAAAATAGTGTTTTTCCAAATCTTTCTTCTAACTCAGTTCTAAATTTAGAATTGAAATATAGCTCTTGAAACTTCAGTATTAAGCGTAGCTATAATAGGATCATTTTCATCAAAGAAATCCATTTCAGCTTCATAGAATTTATCAGAAGTGTCTATACTGTGACGGGCATTAGCCAACTCTCTAGTTGTGTTTAAATCTTTTTTTGAAATTAGCAAATTCTTCAATTAACTTTTATTTGTTCAGCACCAGAATTAGCAACTTCTAAATTTTTTTGTAAGATCCTTAAAAATACTTTTTTTGACCTCTTCCATATTTCGGTCTTTGATAAGGAATATCATTAAATTTCATATAAAACCTCCTAATAAATATTTTTTTATGTTAAAAAAATATTCTAGTATATTTTAAAAAGAAATTACAAGTTTTTTTTACTAAGTTTTTTCTAAAAAAAAATAATGATATAATTTATTTTTGAAAAAAAGAGAAATTTTTTTGAGCGAAAAAAATGCTTTTAAAAAAATCTCTTTTTTTGTTTCTATTTTAGTGGATAGTGTAAAAAAATAAAAAACAAAGTAAAAAAACAAATTTTTATTTTTATGTTCATAAATTGAAAAAAAGTGCAACATAATTATATAAAATTATATATGATAACGATATAAAATATATAGGATTGAGAAGCTAGAGATGTTTGCTAATGCGTGATTTGTATGCTAGAATAGGATAATTAAAAAAATTCTTAGGAATATTATAAGAATAAAGGGGTGGACTTGATGGACGAAAAATAAACCAATTTTTATGTGAGATGAAAAAAATCTCTGTACTGCTTTTTAGAATTAAGGATGACTACTTCAATGCTGTTGAAAAATGTAAATTTATCACTTTATCAAAATGAAGTGTTAGCCATAGTTGGAGAATCTGGTTGTGGAAAAAAAGTACATTAGCAACAACTATAATGGGACTACATAATTTTTAACTTTACAAAAGTTTCAGGAGAAGTAATTTTTGAAGGAAAAAAATATCCTTAATTCAACCGAAGATGAGTACAATAAAATCAGAGGTGGAAAAAAATAGGAATGATATTTCAAGATCCCCTTTCTGCATTAAATCCGTTACAAAGAATAGGTCAGCAAATAGAAGAAGGGACTTATATATCACACTAAGCTAAATGCTGAACAAAGAAAAAGAGAGCTTTTTGAACTATTAAAAAAAGAGTTGGAATTGAAAAAAACCTGAAAGAATTTACAAACAATTCCCACATCAACTTTCTGGAGGAATGAGACAAAGAGTTGTTATAGCCATAGCACTTAGTTGTAAGCCAAAAAAATATTGATAGCAGACGAACCAACAACTGCTCTTGATGTTACAATTCAAGCACAAATATTAGACTTGATTGCAGACTTGCAAGAGGAAATAAAAAGCAGGAATAATTTTTAATAACTCATGATTTAGGAGTAGTGGCTCAAATAGCTGATAGAGTTGCTGTAATGTATGCAGGTGAAATAGTGGAACTTGCAACAAGTAAAGAAATTTTTTTACTAATCCACTACATCCATACACAAGAAGTTTGTTAAAGTCAATACCACAACTTGATACAAACGAAAAATGATGAACTTCATGTTATCAAAGGTATGGTACCTTCATTAAAGAATCTGCCAAGAGAAGGTTGTAGATTCTCAGCGAGAATACCTTACATTCCAAAAAGAAGCACATGAGGAACATCCAGAATTCCATGAAGCATTTTCCAGGACATTTTGTTAGATGTACTTGTTGGAAGACTTTCAAATTTCAGGAGGAAGATAAAAAAATGAGCTTTATTAGAAATTAAAAACTTTAAAAGTACACTATCCTATTAGAGGAGGTTTTTTTAACAAGGTTGTGGATCATGTATATGCTGTTGATGGTGTAAGCATGGTAATAGAACAAGGAAAAGACTTATGGTCTGATAGGAGAGTCTGGATCAGGAAAAATCTACCATAGGAAAGACAATAATAGGGACTAGAAAAAAAGCAACTGCTGGAGAAATTTTTATATAATGGAAAAAAATATACTAGATCCAAAAAGTTAGAAAAGAATTAAAAATTCAATAGTGAAGTACAAAATGATATTTCAAGATTCAATGTCAAGTCTGAATCCTAAAAAAAGAGTATTAGATATTTTTGGCAGAGCCAATTAGAAATTTTGAAAAAAATTAAGTAAGGAAGAAGAAAAAAAGAAAAAAAGTATATCAATTACTTGAAATAGTAGGAATGCCACAAGATTCAATATATAAATATCCTCATGAATTTTCAGGGAGGACAAAGACAAAGATTAGGAATTGCAAGAGCTATTGCTTGTAAACCTAAACTTATCATAGCTGATGAACCAGTATCAGCACTAGATTTATCAGTTCAAGCACAAGTTTTTGAACTACTTTAAAGAACATTCAAAGGGAATTAAATCTATCTTATATATTTATTTCACATGATTTAGGAGTCGTTAGACATATGTGTGACTATATTTATATTATGCACAGAGGAAAATTTACTGAAACAGGAACAAGAGAGGACATATATAAGGATGCTAGACATATCTATACGAAAGAGATTGATAGCTTCTATACCTCAAATAAAACCCTGAAGCTAGAGAAGAACTAAAAGCAAAGAAGAGAAAATGTAGAAAAAGAATATGAAAAAAACTATATTCACAATTCTATGATGAAAATGGAAAAGTTTATGATCTAGAAAAAAATTTCAGAAACACACTCTGTAGCAAGTTCTACAAAGATATAATTATGGAAAAGGACGGTAACAAATTATGTGGAAAAACAATACTTAGAAGAGTTTTTATTGATGATACCTCAACTTTTTTTGTATTAAGTTTGTTAATCTTTATTTTAGCAAAAATTAATGCCAGGGGATGCTTTATCAGGGATGATAGATCCTACAGTTGATGCTGAAACAATAGAAAAAAATAAGATTACAATTAGGATATTATGATCCTTGGTATATACAATATTTTTAGATGGGTAAAAAAATGCTTTTTCATGGTGATTTAGGGAATAAGTTATACTTATAAATTACCTGTATTAACTGTTATTGGAGCAAGAGCAATGAACAGTTTTAGCTTATCTATCTTAGCTTTAATTATTATGTACTGTATAGCACTTCCAGTTGGAATATTTGCAGGAAAGAATCAAGGTTCTAAATTTGATAAAGGAGTTATACTATTTAACTTCTTTACATATGCAATACCTTCATTTGTAATGTATCTATTTGCTATATTATTATTTGGTTATAAATTAAAATGGTTCCCAACTATAGGATCTGTTGATGCAGGACTTGTAAAAGGAACATTTGCATACTATATGAGCCGTTTACATCATATGATTTTACCAGCTATGTGTATAGCTATTCTTAGTACAACAGGAACAATACAATATTTAAGAAATGAAGTAATAGATGCTAAAACAGCTGACTATGTAAAAACTGCAAGAAGTAAAGGTGTTCCTATGAGAAAGGTTTATACAAAACACATATTTAGAAACTCTTTACTACCTATAGCTGCTTTCTTTGGGTTCCAAATATCAGGACTTTTAGGTGGAGCAGTAATAGCTGAAAGTATTTTTAACTATCAAGGTATGGGAAAATTCTTCATAGAATCTATACTTACAAGAGACTATAGTGTAGTTACAACACTAATATTACTTTATGGATTACTTTTTCTTATTAGGTTCATTATTATCAGATATTACAATGGCAATAGTTGACCCAAGAATAAGAATAGAGTAAGGAGGAGATTTTATGGAAAAAAATATTAAGGATCCAGTTAAAACAGAAAACCCGACAGGTTTTTTTCCGTTATAGTGAGAGAGTTTAAAAAAAGGATAAAATTAGCACTTTTTCTCTTTCTTTGCAGTAACAATATTTATAATAGCAGTGTTTGTTGCATCAATGTTTATTGATTTACAACAACTACAAACAGTTGATATTTTTTTAGAAAATATGAAACTCCTTCTTTCAATAACTTTTTGGAATTTCTTTGGAAGAGATTCTGGAGGACGTAGTGTAATGGGATATGTTATTGTGGGAGCAAGAAACTCAATAACAATAGGAGTTATTATAACTATAGTAACAACATTTATAGGACTTTTTGTAGGTCTTTGTATGGGGATATTATGGTGGAAAAAAATAGATGCTTGGGGAATGAGAATAGTTGACTTCATCAGTATCATGCCTTCAGTTATGATCATTATAGTTTTTCGTTAGTATAGTACCCTAAAATATGGAATTTTTTTCAGTTTATTTTGATTTTTTTAGTATGTTCTATTGGACAAGAACAACAAGACTTGCTAGATCTAAAAACTTTATCTGAAACAAGAAGAGACTATGTAAATGCTTCTAAGACTATGGGAACTAGTGATTTAAAAAAATAATGTTTAGTGAAATATTACCAAATATTTCTTCAATAATTATAGTAAATGGAACTTTAGCACTAGCTTCTAAATATAGGTATAGAAGTTGCTCTATCATTCTTAGGTTTTTGGACTACCAGCAGCAACACCTTCATTAGGAACATTGATATCTTATGCTTCTAAGCCTGAAATAATTCAATATAAAAGCTTATGTATGGCTACCAGCAGCATTAGTTTTACTATTTATGATGTTAGGAATAAACTATATAGGACAAGCTTTTAAGAAGAGCAGCAGATGCAAAAACAAAGATTAGGATAACAATAAATATAATAATATAGAGAAAGGGTGAAATGTATGAAAACGAAATGGTTAAAAAGTGTTTGGACTGTTTACTGGTTTACTGTTATTAGCTTCTTGTGGAGATGTGAACGGAAGTTCGAAAAGACGCAGGAAAAAGAAAAAGAACTTGTAGATGTTTCAGCTATTGAAAAGAAATATCCTTCTTATTTTTAAAAATGATGCAGAAGCTGTTCAAGTAGATACTCTAAAAAGTAGCTATAGTATCAGATTCTCCTTTTTAAAGGGAATCTTTAATGGTTTCCTTTACTCAGATGCAATAGATAATAAGTTTTATGAAATATACTATGAATGGAGCTTTTCCCTATAGATAATGACTTTAAAACTTATCTTAGATAGTGATGAAACTCCTATAAAAGTTACTATAAATCCAGAAGAAAAAAAACTGTTACATATAAAAATTAATCCAAAACTTTTAAATGGTCAAATGGAGACCCTGTAACAACTAAAAGATATAGTAAAAACTTATGAAATATTTGCAAAATCAAGATTATATAGTAAGTTCTAAATCTTTAAGATTCAGTAAAAAAATAGAAAAAGCTATTGTAGGTATAGAAGAATATAACGAAGGAAAGGCTGATAAAAATATCAGGACTTGAAGTTATAGATGACTCTACAATGAAAAATACATCTAAAAAGAAGTAACTCCTTCTACATACTGGGGAGGAAACTTTTGCAGGAGAATTTAATTAATGCAAAAGCAATTTGAAGGAATACCTATGGATAAAATTGCTGAATCAGATGCTTTAAGAAAAAAATCCTCTATCTTATGGACCTTATCTATATTAAAGAAATAGTACAAGGTGAAAAAAAGTTGTATTTGAAGCTAACCCTTATTATTATAAAGGTGAACCTAAGATAAAAAAAGAATTGAAATGGAAGTTTTACCTTCATCTCAACAAGTTGCAGCTATGAAAAGGCTGGAAAATATGATATAATATTTGGTGCAAGTAATGATGTTTTTCCTGAAAGTAGAAAAAAATTAGATAATATTAATATTGTAACTAAAAAAAGCATCATATATGAACTATATTGCATTTAAATTAGGTAAATGGGATGCTGAAAAAGAATGAAGTTGTAACAGATCCTAATTCGAAAAAAATGTATGATATCAATTTAAGAAAAGCTATGGCTTATGCTATAGATAATGATGCAATTGGAGAACAATTCCACCATGGATTAGCTACTACAGCTAAATCACAACTTTCTCCATTATTCCCATCATTACATGATCCAAGTATAAATGGATATAGAATTGACATTGAAAAAGCTAAAAAGTTATTAGATGAAGCTGGATATAAAGATGTTGATGGAGATGGAATAAGAGAAGGAAAAGATGGAAAACCTATTAAATTTACTTTTTGCTATGATGTCAGGTGGAGATATAGCTGAACCTCTTTCACAATATTATTTACAACAATGGAAAGTCTATAGGACTTAATGTTGAATTAGTTGATGGAAGATTATTAGATATAAATAACTTCTATGATAGAGTAGAGGCAGATGATCCTGCTATCGATTTCTGTTTAGCAGCTATAGGTTTTGGTTCAGATCCTCAACAAGTAAGTTTATTTGGAAAAACTGCAGGATTTAATATTTCACGTTATACTTCTGAAACACTAGAAAAGGCATTAGCTAATACAGTGTCTCCAGAAGCTATAGATGATCAAAAGAGAGCTGAGTTCTATAAAGAATATGAAAGAGTATTTCATGGATGAAATCCCTGTAGTTCCTCAATTAAATAAATATGAATACTTAGTTTGTAAATAAGAGAGTAAAAATGTTTGACTGGACAGAAAGTGCTAGAGCTTTTTGGAGAAGAATTTGACTGGTCTAAACTAGAAGTAACAGCTAAAGATCCTTTAGCTTCAGAAACAAAATAATATAAAATAAAAATTGTAATAAAATGTATTAGGAGGAAATAAAGAAATGAAATTTAAAAAGGCCTTAGCTTTAATCAGTGGAATGCTATTACTAGCTTCTTGTGGTGGTATCAATGATGGAGGAGCTAAAAGATGCAAAAAAAGAAGCAGTTGATGTATCGACAGTAGAAAGTCAATACCCAAGTTATGTAGAAAATGAAGGAACTCCAGTGGAAGCTACAGTGCTAAAAAGTTGCAGTAGTATCAGATTCACCTTTTAGAGGAATATTTAACGGATTTTTATACAGTGATAGCTTTAGATGGAAGTTTTATGGCAAGTACTATGAATGGAGCTTTTCCCTATTGATCCAGATTTAAAAAAATAATCTTAGACAGTGACGAAACTCCAATAAAAAGTAAGTGTTAATCCAGAAGAAAAAAACAGTTACATATAAAAATTAATCCAAACTTTAAATGGTCAAATGGAGAACCTGTAACAACTAAAGATATAGTTAAAACTTATGAGATAATGGCTAACCAAGAATATATTACTAGTTCAAAGTCATTAAGATACAACAAAAATAGAAAAGGCTATTGTTGGTATAGAAGAATATAATGAAGGAAAAGGCTGATAAAATATCAGGACTTGAAGTTATAGATGATTCAACAATGAAAATTCATTTAAAAAGAAATGACTCCATCAGTATATTGGGGAGGAAATTTTGTACCTGAGTTTGTAAATGCAAAAACAATTTGAAGGTATACCTATGGATAAGATAACAGAATCAGATGCTTTAAGAAAGAATCCTTTATCTTATGGTCCTTATGTTATAAAAAGAAATAGTTCAAGGAGAAAAAAAGTAATATTTGAAGCAAACCCTTATTACTATAAAGGTGAACCTAAAAATAAAAAAAGATTAGAAATGGAAATTTTACCTCCATCTCAACAAGTTGCAGCTATAAAATCTGGAAAAATATGACATAGTTTTTAAAAAGTTAGTCCAGAAATTTTTCCCTGAATTAGAAAAAAATTAGATAATATCAATATATTAACTAAAAAAAGCTGGTTCTATGAACTATATCGCATTCAAACTTGGTAAATGGGATGAAGAAAAAGAATGAAGTTGTAACAGATCCTAATTCAAAAAAATGTATGATCTTAACTTAAGAAAAGCTATAGCTTATGCAATTGATATGGATGCAGTAAGTAAACAATTCTACCATGGATTGTCTACTCCAGCAAAATCACAACTTTCTCCATTATTCCCATCATTACATAATCCAGAAATAAATGGATTTAAACAAGATGTGGAAAAAGCTAAACAATTACTTGATGAAGCTGGATTCAAAGATGTTGATGGAGATGGAATAAGAGAAGGTAAGGATGGAAAACCTGTTAAATATACTTTAGCTATGATGTCAGGTGGAGAAATAGCTGAACCTCTTGCACAATACTATATCCAACAATGGAAAGCTATAGGACTTGATGTTGAATTACTTGATGGAAGATTATTAGATTCAAAGAACTTCTATAACAGAGTAAATGGAGACGATCCTGCAATAGATTTCTGTATAGCTGGTATAGGTTTTGGAACAGATCCTCAACAATTAGCTATATTTGGAAAAGAAATGCTAAGTTTAATATTTCTCGTTACATATCAGATAACCTTGAAGCAGCTTTAGATGCTACAGTTTCAAAAGAAGCTATGAATGAAGAATACAGAGTAAAAGCTTATAAAGATTATGAAAAAGGTATTTATGGAAGAAATTCCAGCAGTCCCTATATTAAATAAGCTAGATATCTTAGTTGTAAATAAGAGAATTAAAAAAATATGATTGGAGACCAAATGTAGATGGAAAAACCTAATACATTCAAATGGTCTATGATAGAAGTTGTAGCACCTCAACCAATTGTAGATTCTAAAAACTAACAATCAACAAAATTAAGGAGGTATAGATATGAATGGTAAACTAAAAAAAACTGATTAGTTTATTTGCTGGAATGATGTTACTTGTATCTTGTGGAGATGTGAATGGTGGTAAAAGCAGATGCAGCTAAAGCAAGATGTAAATTTGAGTGAATTAGAACAAAAAAAATATCCAGTAGCCTATAAAAAAATGAGGGTGAAGTAGTACCTGTAGATACACTAAAAGTAGCTGTAGTATCAGGTTCTCCTTATAAAGGAATTTTTTTCAATGGATTTTCTTTTATTCAAGTGGGATAGACAATGAGTTTTATGCAATATACTATGAATGGAGCTTTTCCCAACAAACCCTGATTTTACATTGGTATTAGATAGTGATGAAACTCCGATAAAAAGTTACAGTTAATCCTGAAGAAAAAAAACAGTAACATACAAGATTAATCCAAAACTTTAAATGGTCAAATGGAGATCCTGTAACAACTAAAGATATAGTAAGAACTTATGAAATTGTTGCTAACCAAGAATACATAACAAGTTCTTCATCTTCAAGATTTAACAAAAAAACAGAAAAGAAAATAGTAGGAATACAAGAATATAATGAAGGAAAAAGCTGATAAAATATCAGGACTTGAAGTTATAGATGACTCTACTATGAAAATACACTTAACAGAAATAACTCCATCAGTTTATTGGGGAGGAAACTTTGTTAGTGAATTTGTTAATGCAAAACAATTTGAAGGTGTACCTATGGATAAAAATCATAGAATCTCCTGCATTAAGAAGAAGTCCTCTATCTTATGGGCCTTACTATATCAAAAGATATAGTTCAAGGAGAAAAAAAGTAATATTTGAAGCTAACCCTTACTACTATAGAGGAGAACCAAAAAAATAAAAAAACTATAGAAATGGAAATCTTACCTCCATCTCAACAAGTTGCTGCAATTAAAAGTGGAAAAATATGACATAGTATTCAGCCCTGAATTAAATATTTTTCCCAGAAATAGAAAAATTAGATAATATTAATATACTTACAAGAACAGCTATGGCTTTCAGTTACTTAGGATTCCATGTAGGTAAAATGGGATGCTGAAAAGAATGAAGTTGTGACAGATCCTAATTCAAAAATGTATGATATTAACTTTAAGAAGAGCTATGGCTTATGCTATAGATAATGACAGTATTGCAAAAACAATTTTTCCATGGTTTAGCAATGAGAGCACCATCACCTATAGCTCCAATATTTACTAAATTACGTAATCCTGAAGTAGAAGGATTCAAAATTGATTTAGAAAAAGCTAAAAAAATTACTAGATGATGCTGGATATAAAGATGTTGATGGAGACGGAATTAGAGAAGATAAAGAAGGAAAACCATTTAAAAAAATTAATTTAGCTATGATGTCAGGTTCAGAAATACAAGAACCATTGAGCCAATACTATATCCAACAATGGAAATCTATTGGACTTAATGTTGAATTAGTTGATGGAAGACTTCTAGACTTCAATAACTTCTATGACAGACTTAAAGCTGATGATCCAGGAATAGACTGTTTCTTTGCTGGATTTGGTTATGGTTCAGATCCCTCAACAAATGAGTTTATTTGGAAAGAATTCTCAATTCAATAAATCTCGTTATACATCTGAAACTTTTGAAAAAGCTTTTAGAAGCTCAAATTTCTCCAGAAGCTTTTAGATGAAGCTAAGAGAATAGAAATCTACCATAATTATGATAAAATATTTATGGAAGAACTACCAGTGGCTCCTCAATTGAAATAAGATGGAATACATAGTAGTTAACAAAGAGTTAAAGAGTATGACTGGAAATATGATACTGATATGAAAGGAATTTGACTGGTCTAAGATAGAAGTTACAGCTAAAGAACCTATATCAGATTCAAAAAAATTAAAAAAATAAAATGGGGCTGTTTTTACAGCTCCATTTTTTTATCTAAAGGAGTTTTTATTAATGGAAAAAAAGGAACAATCATCAGAAAAGGACAAGTAAAAATATATAAATGAAGATGATTATAAAAAGAATTTTTTTGTAATTTCAGATTTACATGGTTATTATAATTTATTTTTTTAAAATTTTTTTAGAAAAAGTAAATTTACAGAAAGATGATTTACTTATAAATCTTGGGTGACTCTTGTGATAGAGGAACACAATCTTATGAATTATATGTGAAGTATAATGAAATGATAAAAAGAAGGTTATAATGTACTACATTTATTAGGGAAATCATGAAGATATGCTATTAACAGCAGTAAATACATTAGATGAAAGTAGTATAGATCATTGGTATAGAAATAATGGAGAAACAACAATAGAATCTTTTAAAAAAACGTTACAGGACTAACAAAAGGAAGATTTCTATGATAAGGAAAAGAATAAATTTCTTGTTGATTTCTTATCAACTTTTTCCAACTCTTATAGTTTCAGATAAAACTATATTTGCTCATGCAGCATATAATCCTGATTTAAGTCCAGAAGAACAAGAGGAATATTTCTTAATATGGAATAGACAAAAATTTCTGGGATAGAAATTTCACTAGAAAAGGCTATATATTTTTGGACATACTCCTTCAAAAAAAGGAAGATCACACTATAGTTTACTATTCTAATAATTGTGCTTGTATAGACTTAGGAACATATAAGTACCAAAAAAATGGTGGGAGTTGAAATAAAAGAGCAAGGAAGAATACTATATAGACTAATAGACTAATTTTTCATTTAAAAATAAATAAAAAAAGAGCTTATTATAATAAAAAAAGTAAAAAAAATAGTTCGTTACTGAGTAGATGTTTTATCTAAAAATTTCCATTCGTAACTCGCTTATTTTTTTACTTTTTACATCAGAATTAAAAATATGTAAGCTCTTTTTTTATTAGTCTAAAGTATCCAAGTTTTTTTAACAAGTTCAGCTGTTAGAACTGCACCACCAGCTGCTCCTCTTAAAGTATTGTGAGATAGTCCAACAAACTTTATAGTCAAATAAATTGTCTTCTCTTAATCTTCCCAACAGTTATTTGCATTCCCTTTTTCATTATCTCTATCAAGTAAAGGTTGAGGTCTATCATTTTTCTTCATAGTAATGTATAAATTCTTTAGGAGCTAGAGGTAAATCAGTTATATCCGATTTAAAAGCTTTTTTTAATTTTTTTCAATTAAAACTTCTTTACCAGGATTATTTTCTAAGATTAAATGAAACACAAGCTAAAGTGTCCATCTAAAACAGGAACTCTGATACATTGAGCTGAGAATTTCATAGTATCATTTAACTTGATTTCTCCATCTTCTATATTTCCAAATATTTTTTTAAAGGTTCTATTTCACTTTTTTTCTTCTTCTCCACCCTATGTATGGAATAATATTTCCCTACCATTTCAGGCCATTCTTCAAATGTTCTTCCACTTCCTGAAATAGCTTGATAAGTACAAATACTAGCTTCTTTAATACCAAATTCTTTTTATAGCTGCAAATACAGGTACATAACTTTGAATAGAACAGTTAGGTTTTACAACTATGAAAACCTTTTTTTAGTTCCTAATCTTTTTTTCTTTGTACATCAACTATATCTAAATGTTTTTGCATTGATTTCAGGTATTATCATAGGCACATCAGCTTTCATACGGTTAGCTGAGTTATTAGATACTACAACAACTTCTTCTTTTGCATAAGCTTCTTCTAAAGCAACTAATTCTTTTTTTATCTAAATTAACTGCACAGAAAAATTAATTTAACACCATTTGCTACATTTTTTTAACATCCATAGCATCTTCAACTATGAAATCCTTTTGTATATTCAGGTATTTTTCATATCCAATTTCCATTTATTAGCCATTAAATCCCCATATCTTTTTTTCCTGCTGAATTTTTTTAGAAGCTGCTAATTTTACAACTTCAAAATAAGGGTGATTTTCTAAAAAGGACAAGAAGTCTTTGTCCTACCATTCCTGTTGCTCCAACTACTGCGATTTTTTTGTTCTTTCCATTTCTAAACATTCCTTTCTTTCCAAGTTGTTCCTTCTTTATCTACTTTAGTAAAGAGAACTTTCCAATTATATTTTTAAATTTTTTTAATTGTTCTTTTTATAAGCTCTAGCTTAGTTTCATCAACCAATATATTTATTAAAGTTGAACCACTACCTGAGATAAAAAAATCCATAACTTTCAATGTTTTTCACAAATACTTCTTACTTCATCATATTCATGAATTAAATTTTTTTACGATATGGCTCATGAATTTTTATCAGCTAGCACTTTCTTTAAAGTTTGTATATCATAAGTTTCAAAAGGCTCTTAAAACTATTCCTAAACGACTTAGAGAGAATATAGCATCCTTCAAAGGTAAGTCTTTAGGCAGAGCTTTTTCTTGCATCTGCTGTCTTAGTTTCAAAAGTTAGGTATAAGAGCCATAAAATTAAATCTTTCATCTACATTATATTGAACAGATATAGCCTCATCATCTACAAGACAAGAAGCACATAGATTACCAAATATAGCAGGAGCTACATTATCTGGATGTCCTTCAAGTTCTGTTGCAATTTTTTTAAAAATATCATTCTTATTTATTTCAGTTCCTGTCAATAAGTAAGCTCCAAATATACCAGCTACAACACAGGTAGCACTACTTCCTAAAGCCTCTTGCAATAGGAGCTTGTTCTATTAAAGAGATTTTTAACTCCATCTATACTTTTTTTATTTAAGAAGTTTAAAGTCTTTTTTTAAAAAGCGATATAAACAAGGTTATCTTCATTACAAAATTCTTTTTTTCAAAACCTACAAAAATCTAATTTATCATTTCAATTCAAAATGAAATATAGAATGAGTTTGTAAGGCAAGCCCTAGAGTATCAAAACCACAGGCTACATTGGCAGAGGTCATAGGTACTTTTTACTTCGAACATTTTTTTCAGCCTCCAGGATATATTTAGCCATATCTTCTCTTTTTACTAAATCACTATGTCTTATTTCTTTAGAATTTAGGTTCTTTAGATTTTTCAGGAACAGGCACTTTTTGTAAATTCATATAGTTTTTTTCCATCAATTTGAATTCATCTTCATCTGTTATATTTAAAACTGCATTAGCAACACTAGTACAGAATTTATATGGAGAAGCAGTTGATAATACAACAGTTTCACCTTCTAAATTTTGTTCAAGCATAACTTTGTATGCAACAGCTGTATGAGGATCTAGTAGATATTTTTTCTTCTTCCCAAACTTTTTTTAATTACTTGAGAAGTTTCTTCATCACTAGCATAACCACTTCCAAATTCTGCTTTTTAATTTAGCTAAAGTATATCAGCATTAACTTGATATTTACCACTTTTGTTTTTAATTCATCCATTAAAGATTTTAATATACTTTATCATCAGAACCACTTAAATCATAAAGTAATCTTTCTAAGTTACTTGAAATTAAAAATATCCATACTAGGAGAAATTGTTTTTTTAAGAATTCACGATTTCTATCATAGATACCTGTTGTTAAGAAAGTCGTATAAAACATTATTTTTTTGTTACTTGCACAAACTAATTTATTAACAGGTAGACCTAATTTTTTTGCATAGTACCCTGCTAAGATATCTCCAAAAGTTTCCAGTAGGTACAACAAAATTTATTTTTTGTCCCCTAAGTTTATTTTTATTATTTTTTTACTAAATCAATATAGGCAACGATATAGTAAACTATTTGAGGAGTTAAACGTCCTATATTTATTGAGTTAGCACTTGAGAATTTTTTTATTTCCTAATTTTTTTGTAAGTCTTCATCTAAGAAAAATATTTTTTTACAGCAGTTTGAGCATCATCAAAAGTTTCCTTCTATAGCACAAACCTTTAGTATTTTTTTCCTTCTTGAGTTCTCATTTGTAATTCTTGAATTTTACTTACTCCCATTTTTTTAGGATAGAAAACAATAATTTCAGTTTGGTCTACATCTTTAAAACCTTCTAAGGCAGCTTTTTCCTGTATCTCCACTTGTAGCTGTCAAAATTAAAATTTCTTGGTCACTTCCTTCAAGAGCTAATTGAATTAGATAAGGTAATAATGTTAAGGCAACATCTTTAAAAAGCACTTGTAGGCCCATGAAATAGCTCTAAAAACATGAGCATCTTTTAATTCAACAAGAGGAGTAACTTTTGAAGTTGAAAACTTGCTATATGCTTTTTTTCTATCACAGACTTTAATTTACTCTCATCAAATGAAAAAAAATAATTTTTAAGACTTCAAAAAGCAATATCTGTATAAGATTTATCTAATAAATTTTTTTAAATCTATCGTTGAAGTTTTCTAAAACAAAAAGTCCGCCATCCTCACTTAAACCTTGTAAAAGGGCTATTTTTGTCTTTTTTTGTAATCGTATTATTTCTTGTACTTCTATAATTCATAATAATCTCCTTGATATGATTTTTCCTTATATGATACAATATTCTTCATAAAATTACAATACAAATATGATAAAAAAATTTGGGAAGGTGTTAAAAATGAGAATAGCAATTTTTAGGTTTTGGAACAGTTGGAAGCGGAGTTTATGAGATAGCAAAAGACTTTAAAGAATATTGAAGTGAAAAAAAGTTCTTGAAAAAAAGATTTAAGTAAAATAGATATAGCTACAGATAATTATGATGAAATTATCAATGATAAAGAAATAGAATTAGTTGTTGAATGTATGGGAGGATTACATCCTGCTTATGAATTTCATTATGCAAGCTTTAAAAAAAGTAAAAAAATCTGTTGTAAGTGCTAACAAGGCAGTTATAGCAAAATATTTAGATGAATTTTTTTACAAGCTGCTAAAGAAAAATAATGTTGAGTTTCGTTTTGAAGCAAGTGTTGGAGGAGGAATTCCTTGTCTTGCAGGTATTCAAAAAAATTCGTCGTGTAGAAAAATATAGATAAATTTTATGGAATTTTTCAATGGTACAAGTAACTTTATCTTAGATAATATGTATAGATTTGAAAATGAATTTTTCACAACTTTAAAAAAACAGCTCAAGAATTAGGTTATGCTGAAGCAGATCCTAGTGCTGATATAGATGGATATGATGTAACTAACAAGGTTATTATAAGTTCAGCTTTAGCTTATGATGGTTTCATTAAAAATGAATTTCCTTGTTTTCACTATGAGAAATATAACTAAAGAAGATATCCTATATTTTTAAGAAAAAAATGGTTTAATAGCTAAATATATTGGAGAAGCAACAACTGTTGGAAATGAATATGAAGCTTCAGTAATGTTAAATTTATTCCCAACAAATGCTTTAGAAGGAAATGTTTTAAGTAACTATAATATTGTTACTGTACAGTCTCATACTATGGGAGAAGTAAAATTCTATGGTCAAGGTGCAGGGAAAATTACCAACTGCTAATGCAATAATTCAAGATATCTTAGATATACAAGCAAATATTTCTTTCAATCCTATTTCAATAGAAAAGAAATATTCTTATTCAGCTAAATTATTCAAACATAGATATGTACTTCGTTCAAATGAAGAATTAAAAAGGTGAATTTGATAAAATAGAAAAAGATGGAAATAACTTCTATCACTATACAAAAAGAAATTACTCAAGCAGATTTATTAAAAAGTGATTGAAGGAAAAAGATTGTCTTGTTACAAAATTAAGTGAGGTGTTAGCATAATGTTGAAAGTTGCAAAATTTGGAGGAAGTTCTGTTGCAAGTGCAGAACAGTTTAAAAAAGTTAAAGAAATAGTTAAGATGGACTCAAGTCGAAAATTTGTTGTTGTAAGTGCTGTTGGAAAAGCAGGTAAAGATGACAATAAAATAACAGATTTATTGTATCTTTGTTATGCACATATAAAAATATAATATGAATTGTGATGCAGTTTTTAGTATAATTGAAAAGAAATTCTGTGATATAGCTAAAGAACTAAATTTACAATTTGATATCAAGGGAGAACTTGCACAATTAAAAGAAAAATTAGATCAAAAAAGTGTATCAGAAGAATATTTAGTTAGTCGTGGAGAATATTTGACAGCACTTTTAATGGCAGAATACTTAGGTTATAAATTTATAGATGCTAAAGATGTAATTTTCTATAATTATGATAACACTTTTGATTATATTAAGAGTGAACAAGCATTCCAAGAAATAACTAAGACAGGGGAAAACTTTATTATACCAGGTTTCTATGGTTCTTTCCCTAATAAAGATGTTAAACTTATGACTCGTGGAGGAGGAGATGTTACAGGAGCGATTGTTGCTAGCCTTGCTAATGCAGATGTCTATGAAAACTGGACAGATGTTTCAGGAGTTTTAATGGCAGATCCAAGAATAATTCCTAATCCACTTCCTATTGAAGTTATAAACTATAATGAACTTAGAGAACTTTCATATATGGGAGCAAGTGTTTTACATGAAGAAGCAGTATTCCCTGTTGCTCTAAAGAAAATTCCTATACAAATTCGTAACACAAATAGACCTGAAGATGTAGGAACTATAATAAATAATAGTGATGAAGGAGCATTTAAACATGTAATCACAGGTATAGCAGGGAAAAAAAGATTTCTCTATTATCACAATTAGAAAAGTTCGTATGTCTAATGAGGTAGGTTTAATAAGAAAGGCTTTAAGTGTTTTTTTGAGGACTATAATGTAAGTATAGAGCATATTCCAAGTGGAGTTGATTCATTCTCTGTTGTAGTTGAAACTAAAGCAGTAAAACCTTTTGTTCACGAACTTATGGGAAGACTTAAAAAAGTTACTTCAGCAGGAGAAGTTACTTTAACAACTGAAATCTCTTTAATTGCTACAGTAGGATTAGGAATGAAGAATTATAAAGGATTATCAGGAAGATTATTCTCTGCAATCGGTAAAAGCAGGAATAAATATAGTTGTAATTTCTCAAACAAGTGATGAAATTAATATTATAGTTGGAGTACATAATTCAGATTATGAAAGAACTATAAGAACTATTTATTATGAATTCAATCCACAATAATTAGGAGATACTATGAAAAAGAATTTTTATTATCTATACTTTTAATTATTTTTTATCTTTAACTTCTTTTCAATATTTTTTTGCAGAAAGAGAAGTAGATATTTGATAAAAATTTAAATACAATGAAAAAACAGAACTTGTATATGTAGAGGGATGAAAAAGAACCCTTTTTACAGGAATAGCAAAAGATTATTATGAAGATAAAGAGTTTAAAAGTTGAATTTCCATATACAAAATGGAAGAATAGAAGGTAGAGGCAAAAAGCATATTATCCCTAGTGGTAAAATTTAAAATCTGAAGCATTTTTTTGTTGATGGATTTATTACAAGGAAAATCAGTAGGTTATTATGAAAGTGGAAATTTACAGTATGAAGATAAATTATAAAGATGATGAATTAGATGGATTAATAAAAGAATATTATGAAAATGGGACAAATTAAAAAAAGTGAGAACTGTAACTATAAGAATGGTAAATTTAGATGGACTTGCAAAACAGAATATCTATGAGAATGGACAAGTATATATTGAAGAAAAGTTATAAAGATGGAGAAATTAGATGGAGAGTCATCTAATTCATGATGAAAGATGGAAATTTAAACATCAAAAAGCAATTTATCAAAAAAAAGATGAGTTGATGATATAGTTGAAAAGTGAGTTGAGTGTTGGCAGGTGATGTTCCAGATACAGAAGAAATGCTCTAGTCAACTGAAAATGAAATAAACTTAAGAATAAGGTTACATATGATACAACTATTTTTACCTTTGTGGACTGTTATTATAGGTCTATATACTTTTTTTAACTGCTTTTTAAGATGTTTCAAATCTTTTTCCTAAAAACTAAGTCATTTAACTGATGAACAAAGAAGTAGAATCTTTAAAAATTTTAATGAAACATGATGAAGGAAATAAAGAACTTTTTCTCATCTTATACTTTGAATGGAGTAGGTTCAAGTTATTATAGAGTAGCTTCTATGATGGTAGATAATGAAAAAGGTTTATATTTATGCCAAAAATGCTTTTCATTTATATATTTACCAACTCCAATAACTTTTTGGTTATCTATTTGGTTATAGTAAGGATCATATTTTTAGCTAGTTATTCTAATGCAACTTTTTAAAGAAGTTAAGAAAGAAATAGAAGATACAGTTTTACATATTTAAAAAAAGAAGTATTGAAATTACTTATCTTGGTATTTTTAGGAGGTTCTATGAAGAAGAATTTTTATTATTTTTGTTTTCTTTTTTTATTCTTGTTTCTTTTTAGTATTTTTTTGCTGAAAGGATAGTGGGTACTGATAAACTTGAATACAATCAAAAAAACTCAACTTTATCATTATGGTAATGAAAAAGATCCTTTTACTGGAATAGAGAAGGCTTACTATGAAGATAAAAAGCCTAAAATATGAACTTCCATATAAAAAAATGGAAAAATTTGATGGAAAAAGCAATAGAGTATTATCCCTAGTGGTAAAATTGAATCAGAAATCATTCTATGTTAATGGTAAATTAAATGGAAAATCAATAGAATATTATAAAAAAATGGAAATTTAAAAATCTGATGGAAATTATAAAGATGGTAAACGAGATGGGTTAACAAAAAAACTTATTTTTGAAGATGGAACTATAAGAAGTGAAATTTACTATAAAAAAATGGTGAGTTAGATGGACTTGCAAAAAGAATACTATGGGAATGGTCAAGTATTTATTCAAGAGAACTATAAAAAAATGGTGAACTAGATGGAGAATCTCTTAATTTCTACAAAGATGGGAAATTAAAGGGAAGAGAGCTTTATAAAAAAATGGAAAACTAATTAAAAACTAAATTTAAAGGTATATAGAATAAGCTTCTATACACACTCAAGTATAAGGAGAGAAAATGAAAAAAAGAATTTTTATTGTCTATACTTTTTATTATTTTTCATCTTTAACTTCCTTTTAGTATTTTTTTGCTCAAAGAGAAGTAAATTTATGGAATTTAAAATACAATGAAGAGACTGAACTTGTTTATGTTGAAGGTGAAAAAAAGAAGCTTTTACAGGGAATAGCAAAAAGATTATTATGAAGATAAGACGCTTTAAAAAGCTGAAGTTCCATATGTAAATGGAAATAAATAGAAGGATTTGGAAAAAGCAATATTATCCAGGTGGTAAATTGAAAATCTGAAGCAAATTTTTGTTAAAGGTTTATTTCAAGGAAAGAGTAACAGGTTACTATGAAAATGGAAATTTAGAAATATGAAGAAAAATTATAAGGATGATGAGTTTAGATGGTTTCAACTAAAAAAATTATTATGAGAATGGGCAATTAAAAAAACAGAACTTAACTATAAGAATGGTAAATTAAATGGACTTGCAAGAGCATATCATGAGAATGGACAACTACATATTGAAGAAAAATTATAAAGATGGAAAATTAGAAAGTGAGTCAACCAATTATGATGAAAATGGGAAATTTAACATCAAAAAGCAATTTATAAAGACGATGAAATGGTTGAAAAATTTATTTGGAGATACTGAAGAAGATACTTCAAGTAAAAATAATAAACTTAAAGAGGTTACACAGGACCTATTATACTTTGTGGACTTATAGGTCTATATGTATTTTTTTAACTGCTTTTTAAGATGCTTAAATCTTTTTCCAAAAACTAGTCATTTAACAGATGAACAAAGAAGTAGAATCTTTAAAATTTTTAATGAAACATGATGAAGGAAATAAAGAACTTTTTCTCATCTTATACTTTGAATGGTGTAGGTTCAAGTTATTATAGAGTAGCTTCTATGATGGTAGATAATGAAAAAGGTTTATATCTATGCTAAAAATGCTTTTCATTTTGTATATCTACCAACTCCAATAACTTTTTGGTTATCTATTTGGTTATAGTAAGGATCATATTTTTAGCTAGTTATTCTAATGAAACTTTTTAAAGAAGTTAAGAAAGAAATAGAAGACACAGTTTTACATATGTAGGGAGAAATATGCGAAAAATTTTATTTTTTTACTAATTTTTAGTTATTTTTTTATTTTTTTAGGAAAAAAACTTTTTTTGGGAACAACTGAAAAAGAGATGAATATTTTTAGAGCTTGACCAAGATGAAAAAAACGGGACTTGTTTACATTAAAGATAGTAAAAAAATATTTACTGGAGTTGGGAAAAACTTATTATGAAAGTGGTAAATTAGAGTCAATTTTTTTCGTTTTTAAAGATGGAGTTCTTGAAGGTAATGGAATAGGCTATTATGAATCAGGAAAAAAATAAGCTTTACATTTAACTTTACTAAGGGAAATATAAATGGGATAACTAAGAGCTATTATGAAAGTGGAAAAAAATACGAACTGAAAAAAATTTATAGATGGTAAACTAGATGGAAGTTCAAAGGGCTACTATGAAAAATGGTAAAATAGCTTATGAAGAGAACTATCTTAATGGTAAGTTAAATGGAAACAGTAAATTTTATTATGAAAATGGAAATTTAAAAAGCTGACTTATTTTTATAAAAAAATGATATGTTAGATGGTACTGTAATAGAATATCTTGAAGATGGTAAAAAAACTTCTGTTTCAAACTATAAAAAAATGGAAAAACTTGAAGGGGAAAAAAATTAAGTTATTATAAAAAAATGGAAGCTTATATATTGAAGCTAATTATAGCAATGATGAGTTAGATGGAGATATAAAAGTCTATAAGAAAAAAATGGAGATTTAGATTATACTGCTCCTTATAAAAAAATGGAAAACCTTTAACTGCTAAAAAGATTAAAAAGCAAGTGATGATATGATTGATGAGATTAGTCAAGATTTAAAAAGAGATATTAGGTGATGATATCAAAATCACAGTAAAAAGAAGAAAATAGCTTAGAGGATAAAAAAAATAATTAGAGTGAACAACTCACGACTAACATCCTAACGAGTGCTAGAGCCACGAGTGTTCTAACACATTTAATAAAAATTAAACTGCACTCAAAATCTTATGTAAAGATTTCAGGTGCAGTTTTTTTAATTTTCTTATTTATTTTCATTGAATTGGATATCATAAAGATTTTTTTATAGATTCCATTCATAGCTATAAGCTCAGAATGTGTTCCTATCTCTTTGATTTCTCCATTATCCATAACAACAATCTTATCAGCTCTAACTATAGTAGATAATCTATGTGCTATAACAAAAGTGGTTCTTCCTTCCATTAAGCTATCTAAAGCATCTTGTACAAGCTTTTTCAGATTCACTATCAAGAGCAGAAGTAGCTTCGTCTAAAAATCATAATCTCAGGGTTCTTAATTAAGGCTCTAGCTATTGCTATTCTTTGTTTTTTTGACCACCAGATAATAATGCTCCCCTTTCTCCAACTTCTGTTTCAAATTTATTAGGTAAGTCTTCTTGTATGAAGTTATAGGCATTTGCCATTTTAGCAGCTGTAATAATTTCTTCATCAGTAACTTCTTTACCAAAGCTTATATTTTTCTTTAATAGTTCCACCAAATAAGAAAGTTTCTTGAGGTACTATTGCAAACTTATTTCTATAAATACCTAAAAGGAATATTTTTTTGATATTTACTCCATTTACAGTTACACTTCCCTCATCAGTATTAAAAAAATCTTGCTAATAGATTTACTAGTGTAGTTTTTTTCCACTTCCACTCTTTCCAACAAAAAGCAACTATTTCTCCAGCTTTTTACATCTAAATTTACATTTTTTTAAGACATACTCATTAGAATCATCATATTTATAGTTTACATTTTTCAAATTTTATATTTTTGAATTTTTTTCATCAAATTTGACTGCTTCTCCAAAGACATCAGTTTCAATCTTTTCATCAAAAATTTCAACAACTCTATCTGCCGAAGGTAAAGAATCTTGTAAATCATTATTTTTTTACTAATCAGTCTTTTTTTAAAGGTTGGTGCATAAGTCCTAAAGCTGTTACAAAAGGAAATTAAATCTCCTGATGTAATTTTTTTAGTAACCAATATTTGATATCCACCATATAAAAACAACTAAAAGTACCATAAATGTTGTTATAACTTCATTTATAGGAGATACTTTTGCTTTTAATTTTTTTGTAGTCTTATAGGCTTGTTCAAACTCTTCCTTAGTTAAATCTTTATATTTATCAATAACAAAATCTGTGTTATTAAAAGCCTTTTATAACAAATATTCCTGAAAGAGTTTCTTGAGTAAAGGCAGTAACCTTCCCTGTTGTATCCTGTCTTTCTCTACCATATTTTTCTAATTTTTTTAGTATATTTTCTAACAACTCTAATAATTAAAGGTAGAAGTATAAGAGAAACTAAAGCTAAAAATATAGTCCACCTGAAACATTCTTCCAGTAAGAATTAAAACTGTTAAAAAGCTCTTTAAACATATCAAAAAAATTATAAAACCTATTCTTCCTAATGAAGTAGTATCATTAGTTAATTTTTGAGAGAGTATCTCCCAATTTATTTTTTTAAAATAATTTATCGGTAATTTCTCTAAATGAGAAAAATATATCTATTTTTTTATTTCTCTTTTTATAGTTTCGGTTACAAAGTTAGAAGTTATTTCAGAATAATATGACGATATAACTTTAATTACAGTAGCTGCAAAAAAATCCCCCTATTATCCATAAAAAAACATTTCTTTATTTTTGTTTTTATTAATACATCATCAACAAATTTTTTTGCTTAACCAAGCAGGTACAGCACTCATTGCTGAGGCAATAGTTGATAAGATAATAACAGCTATCATATGCCATTTATATCTGTAACTGTAACCCTAAGAAAACATTAAGAGATTTGTTTTTTTAAATTTTAATATTTTTCATTTTTCCTTCCTTAATAAGAAAATCTGCATAACTTTCTACAACAGCTTTTTCCTTCAATTTTTTTCTCATATTCTCAATTTTTTTCTTCAATTTCTGGTAAATTTTTCCAGTATTTTTTTCATGTGCTTTTTCAATATTCTTTTGCTTCACAATCCTTTTGAATAAGCTCTGGGAAAATTTCATCATTTAAAAACTAAATTTGGTAAAGATATATAACCAATTTTTTTAAAAATATATTTTTCCTATTAAATAATTAATAAGGCTAGTTTTATACACAACTATACTAGGTAGACCTAAAAGAGCTAATTCAAGTGTAATTGTACCAGAAGTTGCAACTGAAAAGCTTTACAATCTCCAACTATATCTTTTAATTTTTTTATCAATAATAATCTCTAAATTAGCATATTTCTTTTAAGTTTTCTGTGTACACTAAATCTTGTTCTGAATTTAATTTTTAAAATGAACTTATCATCTTTTTAAATCATTTATGATTTCTTCAAAAAAACAGGAAGCATAGCTTTTTATTTCTTGCCTTCTACTACCTGGAAGCAATAAGATTTTTATCTCCTATTCTTTCAACTTTTTTTATAGAAATCTGTAAAAAGGATTTCCAAAATAGACAGCATCTATATTATGTTTTTTTATAGAAATCTACTTCCCAAGGGAAGATAACCATTATATAGTCTGCTAATCTTAATTTCTCAACTCTTTTTTTCTCCCCATATCCAAACCTTAGGTGGAATATAGTAGAAAAATTTTTACATCCATAATTTCGTTTTTTTAAAAAGCTCTAAAAAAACTTTACATTAAAAACCTCCATAATCAACTAAAATTACATTCTCTATTTGATTATCTTTTATATATTGTAAATATTCATAAGCTTTTTTTGTTTTTAAAAAAATTTATATTTTTTTATAGCTTCTGTAAACCCCATAATTGCAAGTTCACTTATATCTTGAAGTATTTCTACTCCTTCTTTTTTTGATTTTTTTCTCCTGCTACTCCAACAAAATCCACATCTTTATATCTTGATTTTTACACTTTTTTTACTAAATATGAAAGATGTAAATCTCCAGAGGCTTCTCCTGTAGAAACAAAAAAATTTCATAAAGTTCTCCTATATTTTTTTAGCAATTATAAAGATATTATTCTTATTTGCTAGTTCTATACATTCTTTCTGATTTAAAAAAATATCATTTTTTTAGCCTGAGCAACTATACCCTTAAAAACCATTTTGTATAGCTGTTTCCACTGTGTGAAGTCCCTATAACAGGGACATCAACTCTCATATCTTGTTGAGGTCTTGACATTTTTTTATTAAGATATTATCTTTATCAGAATATTGTCCCAGCTCTCTTTTAGAGTTTCATCAGTTCCTTCTATACCTTCAACAGCTATAACTGCCTTATCTCTACATACAACTGTTTGCCCTACATCAACTCTACTTAAAAAGTCTTGCAGCTTCAATTCCCATAGAAATAGTTTTTTTCATCGTCAGCATCAGGGTGCCTTTCTGTATAGCATTTAGCTTCAAAAAAATAAATCTTTTCATTAAATAATTTTTGAGGTAAAACTTTTTATTCCATTTAATCTTATAAATCCAATAATTGCAAAAAGGAGAGTTTCATCTTTTTTTGTCAGGGAACAATTTCCATTATCTTCTCTCCATATTTGTCAAGTATTAAATTTTTCAAAAAAATTAGCTTTTTTTCAATCTTTCCAAGCATTACAATTTTAGTAATATCATTTAGAAGTAAATATTTTATTATTTCTCCTATATGTCCAACATTGAACTCTGCATAATTATCTGATTTTTTTATTTCTTCATCAACAGAGGGAAAAAAAGACCTATTGGATACACTGAAATATTACTGTTTTTTTAGCTTCCTCTATGAAAGTATAGAGGCAAATTTACCATTTCCTACAATAAGTCCTATTTTTCTCCATTATCTAGCTATCCCCCTATCGCTGCTCTTTATAAAATCTACTAGATATTTTTACATTTTTTTATCTTCACTAAAAATCTCTTTTCAAGTTCTTCTAAAGCATCTTTTAATTGTAGACCTTGTCTAAATAGTATTCTATATGCTTTTTTCAAATTAGAAATTTCATCATCAGTGAAAACCTCTTCTTCTTAAACCTATACTATTTAAACCTCTTATAACTGCTTTATTCCCTTCAGCTAAAACGAAAGGACAAATATCTTGGTTTACTCCACTTGCTCCACCTATCATAGAATAAGAACCTATTCTTGTAAATTGATGAATAGGAGTAAGCCCTCCAATAATTGCATGACTATCAACTACAACGTGCCCAGCAAGAGTAACATTATTTGCAAGTATACAATCATCACCAATAATAACATCATGAGCTACGTGCACATATGCCATAAGAAGATTTCCACTTCCTATTCTAGTTTCCCATCTATCATCAGTACCTCTATGAATAGTTACAAATTCTCTTATAGAATTGTTATTTCCTATAATAGTTTTTGTAGGTTCGCCTTTATATTTTTAAGTCTTGATTTGCTTTTTCCTATTGAAACAAAAAGAGTAAATGGTATTATTTTTCTCCTATCTCTGTTATACCTTCAACAACAACATGAGATTGTAAAACGGTACCTTTTTTTATATATAACGTCTTTTTCCAACTACACAGTAAGGACCTATTGTAACTCCATCTTCTATAATAGCTCCCTTCTTCTATGATAGCTGTTTTTATGTATATCTACCATTTTTTTCCTCCCTTAAATCTTAGAGATCTGCAATTACAAATGTAAAGTTTGCTTCTGCAACTACTGCATCATCTACATAAGTTTTTTTCCCAGTTGCTTTTGACAAAATTTCTTTTAACTTTTATCAACTTTTTACATCATAAATCAATGTATCTCCAGGTTTTACAGGGTTTTTTTAAATTTTGCACTTTCTATTGCAGCAAAGTAAGGAACTTTTTCCTGGGAAATTTTTCCATAACCATAACACCTAAACATTGAGCCATACCTTCTACTATTAATACACCTGGCATAATTGGATGTCCTGGAAAATGTCCATTAAAAAAATTCTTCATTGATTGTTACATTCTTTTTTTACCTTTTTATTGTTTGATTTTTCTTTGTCCATTTCTAAAATTCTATCAACTAGTAAAAAAATGGGTATCTGTGTGGTATCCTTTTCATTATTTCTAAAACATCTAACATTCCTTTTTTTCCTCCTAAAAACTATTTTTATATTATCAAGAATTTTTTGCAAATTCAATATCAATAAGGTGTCCTGCTTTTAACAGCAATAATATGTGCTCTTATTGGTCTATTTAAAATCTTTAAGTCACCAATAATATCAAGCATTTTATGTCTTACAAATTCATCTTCAAATCTTAATCCTTCAGGATTTAAAAACTCCATCTTTTTTTATAACTATAGCATTTTCTAAAGTTCCACCTAAAGGGCAAGATTATTTTTTGTTTTTAAAGTATTCAACTTCATAATCGAAAACCAAAAGGTTCTTGCTGGAGCAATTTCCTTTTTTTATAAACTTCTTCAGTTATTTCAAACTCTGCAAGTTGAGATTTTAAGAATGTATGTTCAAATCTTATTGCATAAGTTAGTTTGTAACCATTTTTCATAAGGTAGAGCAATTATATGTTTATCTCCTTTAGATAAAAAAATATAGGGTTCTTTTCACAACAATTTCTTCTACATCTTCATCTAATTCAACTATACCACTTTCATGGAATAAGTCTAAAAATTTAATAGCACTACCATCACAGATAGGAAGCTCATTCCCACTTAATTCAATTATTAAATCTGTGATACCTGCAACATAAAAGAGCTGATAGAAAAATGTTCTATAGTAAAGACCATAGCTCCCATGTTCATTTTTTTAAATTTGTACCTCTTGTTAAATCGAAAGTATTTCTATAATCTAGAAGTATTTCATTTTTTCCCTTCAGGCATATTCATCATTCTAAAATACTATTCCAGTAGACTTTACTAGGAATAAGTTTCATTTTTTATTACTTCACCTTTGTGTAGACCTATACCATCATATTCTACTACATTTTTTTAAAGTTTTTTTCTCTTCATATTTTTCCTTTCTAGTCCAATTTAGTTAAAAGTTTATCAGCTAGTATGATAGCCATTTCTCTTGTTTCATCAACATATTGAACATATATCTTTTTTTAGCATCCATCTTTTTGATGACACCTAAACCAAATTTTTTTATGTTTTACTTTATCACCTATTTTTAAAACCTAATGTATCTAGTACTTTCTTTTACATCATCAGGAATTACAATAGTATTTTTTTGTATTTATTTCAGTTTTCTTCTTTTTCAAATCTCTTAAACTTTTTTTCAGAATGTCTTGTATCTGAAAAATTCATCATCTTCAAAGTATAATCTTTCTTTTTTTAACTTCTACATCTAAAAAGTTTTTTTCAGGTATTTCTTTTTAAAAAAATACAGAAGGAGTTGCTAATCTATCTTGACCATAGACAAATCTTATTGCTGTATGAGATAAATATAGTTTCTTTTTCTGCTCTTGTTAAGGCAACATAGCAAAGTCTTCTTTCTTCTTCCATTTCTTTTTTTCGTCAAATGATGCTCTTGCACCTGGGAAGATTTCATTTTCAAAACCAACTAAGAAAAACTATAGGAAATTCTAGACCTTTTTGAGTTGTGTATAGTCATCAATTTTATATAGTCTTTTTTTCATCCTCTAAGTCATCTGTTGCACTGACAAGTGAAACATTTTTCTAAATACTCACTAAGTCTTAATACACCAACAACATTTTTCTAATTCTAAAATAGAGTTTTTTTAAACTCTTCAATATTTTCAATTCTTGCATCTGCATCATCATAAGTTTCTTTGACATAGTCTATATATTTTTATCTTATCTAGTAAAGTTTCAACTATGTATGAGGCAGTTTCACTGTAAGATAAATCTTTCAGTTCTTTTTATTATATCATACATTTTCAGAAAGTTTTTTTCTTTTTCCTGTTGCTGTTAGTCCTGAAATGTCCTTTTATATGAGAAAGTGCATCAAGTAAATTAAGATTATTTTTCTCTTGCAAAGGCAATTATTTTTTTCAATTCCTTTTTTTCCCCAACTTTTTCTTTTTAGGGACATTAACTATTCTTTGTAAATTTAATTCATCTTGTGGATTAACAATAATAGATAGATATGCAATTATATCTTTAATTTCTGCTCTAGAGTAGAAAGCTAATTCCACCAAAGACTTTATGAGGTATATTATATCTTAAAAGTCCTTCTTCAAATACTCTTGATTGCATATTAGTTCTATACAAAATTGTCATATCTTTATATGGAATACCATTTTGATGATTTTTCTTTGATTATATCAATAATCTTTACTTACTTCATCTCTTGCATTATCACAAACTAAGACTTTGATTAAGTCTCCTTTTCCATTTTGTGTCCATAGTCTTTTTATCTTTAGAAGATTTATTATTTTTTTAATAAGTTCATTAGCAGCATCTAGTATAGTGCTTGTTGATCTATAGTTTTTCTTCTAGTTTTTATTATTTTAGCGTTCTTATAGTTGTTTTTCAAAAATTAAGGATATTTAATATATTAGCTCCTCTAAATCCATATATACTTTGGTTTTCATCTCCAACAACACATAAATTAGATGATTTTTCTTGCTATTAAATCTATGATTTTTATATTGTAAATTGTTTGTATCTTGGTACTCATCTATCATTATATACTTATATTTTTTTGTATTTTTTTCAAGTATAGAAGAGTTTTTGTAATAATTTATATGTATTTAAAAAGTATATCTGAAAAAAATCCATAGCATTACTTTCTATTAAACTTCTATTATATTTTTTTCATAAACTTCTATAATTTGCTTATTCATAACTGAATATTCTTCAACAGTTTTTTTATTTCTTCTTTTTATTTTTTTGAGATTATAGAAATAAGGTCTCTTTCAGTCAATTTATTTCCATTCACAGTTATGTTTTTGACCTTTTAATATAGCTTTTATTATTCTTTTTCTGATCATCTGTGTCATATATAGTAAAGTTTGGGCTATAACCTACTTCAGCTGCATACATTCTTAAAAAGTCTCATTCCAAACGAGTGGAAGGTAGAAATTGTACAAGATTTTTGCAACCTCTCCTACGAGGGTCTTTCAACTCTTTCCCTCATTTCCTTAGCAGCTTTATTTGTAAAAGTTACTGCTAAAAATACTATAAGGACTAATTCCAATGTTTTCTATCATGTGTGCTATTCTATATGTAATTGTTCTTGTTTTTACCAGAACCAGCACCCCGCTAAAATTAAAAATTGAACCATCAATTTGTGAGGCTGCTTCCCTTTGTTTCTCATTTAATTTTTTTCTAATAAGTTCAAGTTCATTTGCATTCCTCCTTATCTTTTTAAATTATAGCATAATTCTCAGTTATAACAAAAATATAAGTTTTTCATTGACAAATCATATAAATAAATGTAGTATTGAAAGAAAACATTATAAAAATTTTAGTTTTAAAATAGCATTAGGAGACCAACTATGAAAAAGTCAAGAACTTTTTTTAAAAAAATTTTTAAATAAGAATTTTTGGGTATAACAAAATTAGAGTTATGAAACTCTTGATTTTTTTCATATAGTTAAAAATCTAATATATACTATTCTAATTTTTTTCTTCTTGATAAGAAATGTCTTTTCTTTATCAATGTAAATAAAATTCTTACTAGTTTATGCGCAACATGACCAAGAGCGTTGTAATGTGATTTACCTTGTGAGCGCTTTAAAGAATAATATTTATTAAATTTTTTTCTGAATGCCTAACAATATTCCAAGCAGTAAAGATTAAAAGCATACCTTAAATATGGAGAACCTTTTTTTAGACATTCTACAAGATGAAGCATTAAAATTACCTGATTGTCTTATCTTTGGATCAAGACCAGCAAATGCAAGTAATTTTTTTAGAGCTAGAAAAAAATTTTTCAAAAATTATTTGTTTCACCTAATATAATGGCACAAGCAATAACACTTATTCCAGGAACTGATAGAAGTGTTGTGTCTAAATTATTAACTATATCAGTTATTTTTAATTTCAATATCTTTAATTTGTTTGGTATATAATTCAATTAATTCTATTAACTGAATTAAATGTAATGAGATTGAAGTATCCTTAATACCAACAGTAGTTTTTAGCAAGACTCTTAAGCTCAACGGACTTTTCTTTTTTTGAAATGTCCTTTTGAAGAAAGCATATAAAAGATTAGAGATTTCATCATCTTTTAGGGCTGCTATCTCCTCTGCTGAAGGATATTTTTTTAAGAAGAGAGTAGATTGCTTTTGCTATGAATTTTACTTTTTAAAAAAAGATATTGTAATTCTGGAAAAAAAGTAAATCAAGTAAAGATATTAATTGAATTTTAGCTTTACTTCTTTGCTTAATTAGGTTACTTCTAAATCTAGTAAGTTTTTTTAGAGAAAAAAACACTCAATGTTCTTCTTAGAAACGAAGTTAAGTTTAGCAAAAAAACTAAAGATTTAGCAATATTAAGAGAGTCTAGATTATCATTTTTTTAGCATCTCTAATATTAGCTTTTTCTCAGATGTGAAGTTTGCAAAAGGATTAATAAGTGCAACTTTAAAATCATGTATAAATAAAAAAATTAATAAGATTTTTCACCATAATGAGAAGTTGATTCTAAGCCAATAATAAGATTTTTTTAGCATCGAAACTTTTTAATTTTTATTTAAAAGAGCGCTAAAACCTTTAAAAATCATTTTTTTGAATTTAAAATTAGAAAAAAACAACTTCATTAGTGGAAGAATCAATACAAGAAGCAACATGATTAAGTTTAGCAATATCAATACCAAGTAAAAAAACATAAGATCACATCCTTAAAAAAATTAATAACTGTGGAATCCACATCTTAGAAAAACAATACATTCTTGCGATATATGAAAGTTTAAAAACTTATCCAACTATAAGTATATGAGTTAAAAAGAGTGTGGCAGTAGTCTCCTTAAAAAAAGTAGCAAAAAGCTCTTTAGGTTAAAAATAAAAAAAGTCCACAGTATAAATAAATTATAAAAAAATATTAAATAAAATAAACTATGAAAAGGAGGTTGTATAGATAAATATTTTATGTATTTATCATACAAGGTTAATATGGAAGAAAAAAATTAAAAAAATTATCTGAAAAAAATATTTAGAAAGAGTTATGGAGCTTAGAAGAGAACTTCATAAATATCCAGAAATAGGTTTTTGACTTATTTAAAACAGCTGAAATAGTAAAAAAAGAATTAGATAGAATAGGAATTCCATATAAATCTGAAATTGCTAAAACAGGAATTGTTGCAACTATCAAAGGTGGAAAACCTGGGAAAAACAGTACTTTTTAAGAGCTGATATGGATGCTTTACCATTAATAGAAGAAAGTAGATGTGATTTTTAAGTCAACTCATGAAGGAAAAAAATGCATGCTTGTGGACATGATGGACATACTGCAGGACTTCTTGGAGTTGGAATGATCTTAAATGAACTAAAAAGATGAACTATCAGGAAATATAAAATTACTTTTTTTCAACCTGCTGAAGAAGAACCTGGTGGAGCAAAAACCAATGATAGATGAAGGTGTTTTTAGAAAAATCCAAAAAGTAGATGCAGCTTTTTGGTTGTCATATTTGGCCTAGTATAAAAAGCAGGGCATGTAGCTATTAAAGATGGAGCTATGATGTCACACCCTACAACATTTGAAATAATATTTCAAGGAAAAGGTGGTCATGCTTCACAACCTGAAAAATACAGTCGATACAGTTATGGTAGCTTGTCAAACTGTAGTTAATTTTCAAAAATATAATCAGTAGAAATATTTCAACTTTAAGACCAGCTGTTTTATCTTGTTGTAGTATTCATGCTGGGAGAAGCACATAATATAATACCTGATAAGTTATTTTTTTAAAGGGGACTATTAGAAGCTTTTGATGAAAAAGTTACAGATCAAATAGTTGATAGAATGGATAAAATTTTAAAAGGGCATTACTAGTGCTTATGGAGCTACTTATGAATTTTTTTAGTAGATAGAATGTATCCAGCATTAAAAAAATGATCATGAATTATTTAAATTTTTCTAAAAATGCTTTTAGAAAAATATTTTAGGAAAAGACAATGTTGAAGTTATGGAAGATCCTGTAATGGGTTCTGAAGATTTTGCATATTTTTGGAAAACATATACCATCATTCTTCTTCTTTGTTGGAGTTAATGATGAACAATTAGAAAAATGAAAATATGCTTCACCATCCAAAAGCTATTCTGGGATGAAAAATATTTGATAACAAATATGAAAAACTTTATCTCAATTGGCAGTAGAATTTTTTTAAATAAATAATTTTTTTGACAAATCTCATTAAAGGTGTATAATATACGAAAATTTATTTTTTAAGGAGATTTATTATGAGTGACAAACAAACTAAAAATTTTTAGGATGGCTAGGGACAACATTATCAATTTTTGATGTATGTTTCATATATTCCCCAAATAATGGGGAACTTTGAATGGTAATAAAACATCATTCATACAACCTTTAGTTGCTGCAATTAACTGTACAATATGGGTTTGCTACGGATTTTTTTAAAAAGAATAGAGATTTACCATTAGCTTTAGCTAATTTACCTGGAATTATTTTTTTGGATTGATTGCTGCATTTACAGCACTTTTAATAGAAATGGAGTTATCGTAAATTTTGGATATTTACAATAACTCCATTTTTTTATTACATATTGAAATTTTATTGTGAAACAAGTTCCTTGGTCTAACTCACTTTCAAGATCTATAGTAGCTGAATGAAGATCTACTATTTTTTTAACCATCGAAAGTCCCAAGCCACTTCCTTTGTTCTCTTCTTTATTTCTTGAGTCGTTTACTTGATAAAATCTTTCCCAGATAAATTTTTTTATTTTTCTTCAGATATTCCTATACCATCATCTCTGATTTTTTTAATACTGCAGTCTTTACCTTCTCTCATTAGTGAAATTTCAATATTTGTTTTTAGTAAATTTTTACAGCATTCATTAGAATATTTAAAAAAATACTCTTTCTAACATAATTTTTATTACCTTGTATTCTTAAATCTTTTTTTCAACATTGTATACTAAATTTAAATTTTTTTACTTTCTAATAGCGGTTTATAGTCTTCTAAAAGCTGCAAAACTATATTTGAAAGATTTATTTTTTTCTTTTTTTCTATTTCTTTTTTTGTCTTTCAAGTTTAGAAAGTTCCATAATTTGATTTATTAAATTAGTCATTCTCTTAGCATGTCTATTTATAACTTCTAGTGATTCTTTAGCTTCTTCAAAAGTATCAGAATACTGTAAAGCATAATCACTTTGAGCTAGGATAACTGTTATAGGAGTTCTTAATTCATGTGAAACATCAGAACTAAATTGCTTTTTCATGTATGAAAAACCTCTTCAACTGTATCTAACATTTCATTGAAAGTTGAAGCCATTTTATGGATTTCATCATCATTAGAATCTTCTAATTCTATTCTGTTTGAGAAATCTTTACTTCTTTTTATTTCTAAAGCAGTGTTAGAAATTTGTTTAACAGGCTTGAAAAGCATTTTTTTATTATTCTATATCCAACAATAACAACAAAAAAATTAAAAATAGTACACTTAAGGCAATAGCAATATTCCAAAAGAGTTTCTATTTCTTTTCTGTACTTTACCTAAAGGATAGATACCTCTAATCCAATCATCTTCATCTTGTAATCTAGTGTCATAATAGAGGAATTTTTTTATTTTCTACCTGATATATATTGATATCTTCTATTGAAAAATGCTAAGGCTATATCAAAATCTTTAGGGAATTTACCAGCAATTATTTCATTTTTGTTCATTATATTTTTATATAGTATATTCCATCATTAAAATTTTTCAAATTTTTTTCAGGGTCTTCATATATTTCTTCAACTGCTTCTACAAGTTCCTTTTTGGCTTAAATCATTTACAACTTTATCTTCTATCAAAATTAAAGATGATAAAATTATTAAAAAAATAGTATGACAATTACTGATGAAAACCAAACTGTAACTCTTATACTTACTGGAATCCTTGACAAAAAAATCTATTCATCTTCTTTAAGAACATAACCTAATCCTCTTTTTTTGTATGAATAAGTTGTTTTGAATTTCCAATATCTATTTTTCTTACGAATATTTTTTTATTAAAAACATCTATGATATTAGATTCACCTTCATAACCATAATCCCATACACTATCTCTAATTTTATCTCTACTTAATACATGCCCTTTGTTTTGAATTAAATATTCTAAAACTTCATATTCTTTCCCTGTCAATTCTATATTCTTTCCACCTCTGACAACAGTCTTTTTCGCTATGTCTATACATAGGTCATCTATTTCCATTGTATTTGATGTATTACCATATTTTCTTCTTACTAAGGCTCTAATTCTTGCTAAAAGTTCACCGAAATCAAAAGGTTTAATTAAGTAATCATCAGCACCTAAATCTAAGCCTTTAATTTTATCTTCTATACTATCTCTTGCTGTTAGCATTAAAACAGCTGTTTCATTCTTATTTTCTCTTAATTTTTTAATAACTTCATAACCATTTACTTTAGGTAACATGATATCTAGTATGATTAAATCATAAGTTCCATAGTCTAGATATTCAAGTGCTTCTTCACCATTAAAAAAACACTGTCCACACTAAAGTTGTTTTTTTCTTTAGGTGTTTTGTAATAATATTGTTTAAATCTTTTTTTCATCTTCAACTACTAAAAATTCTCATTATCTCACCTTTTTATATTTATTATTTTAATTAATTTTTACACTATCATCAATAGATAAAAAAATACTTCAACAGGCTTTTTCTTGTGAAGAAAATTGCATTGGAGATAGTACAGCTGCATAGCTTCCTGCATTATTAATGACAATTACATCTCCACAGTCCATAGATGGAAGGACTATATCTTCAGCTATTACATCAGTTGCAGTACATAGATTTCCTACCAATGTAACTTTTTTTCTTTTTTTATCAGTTTCCTCTTTAAAAGTTAATATTTCAAAAGCATCTTTTTGAAGTAAATAATGGCTCCCCAAGATACTAGGATTTTTCTTTTTTTCATACTTTGATACTAATTTTATAACTGAAGGTTTAATAAAACCATTCAATGTATTTTTTTAGTATCAAATATGTCGTTCCATAGAAACTTTTTTTATCAAGAACTTTCATGACATAAAAACCACTTTTTAGCTGTAACATATCTTCCAGTTTCAATAAAAAAATTGTTATATCTGGATTGTGTTTCTTAAATTCACTTAAATTATCTTTTTACTAGATTTTTTTAAGTTTATCTAAATCTAGTGGTATATCTGATTTAGAATATTGTATTCCCATACCAGAACCCATATTTACATATTTTTAATCTGTATGAAAGAGTATTTTGTACTTTTTTTCAACTAATAAGAACATATTTTTTTATAGTAATTTGCTAGAGTTTCTACATTTAGTTCTTGGCTTTTTAAATGAACATGAATACCAACAATTTTTTTATATTTTTACATGAATTATTTTGTAAGAAATCATAGAAAATATCTTCATCTACTCCAAATTTTGAAGCTTTTTCTTGCAAAAATCAGGATTAAGTCTTACACCAATTTCAGTGACTTTATTAAGATTTTTAGAAATCTATTAATTTTTCTTTATTTCTTCAATACTATCTGCAATTAAATTTGACTCATTAATTGCAATTTTAATATCTTTTGAAGTTTTTTTCCAGGTGCTGAATAATAGATTTTTATTTTTGTCTAAGTTTAATTTTTCTTGCCATTAAGACTTCAGCTAAACTTGCTGCATCAGCACCAAAACCTTCAGAGAATATACTTTTTTTAAAACATTAACATTTTGAATTACATTTTATAGAATACAAAAAAATTCTATTTCAGGAAATACTTTTTCTTAAATTACTTATAGAATTTTTTTATAATCTTTCTCATCATACAAATAAAAAAACTATCGTATTTTTGGAAATTTCACAAATTTTGATTTTTTTAATTTCCATAGTATTCTCCTTTGTAACTTTTCTATTATTTTTAATATATAAAGATGAATATAAGATAAATTTTTAAATATTTTTTTCATTCTCAGTTCTCCTTTATGTAGTAGTAAAAAAAATAATTGGATAAATAGTGCTACTGCGACGTCCTATAATGTTGAAAGAGCCTTTGTGGAGCTCTAGAAACATTATAGGCTAGCAAGTAGCGAATACCAGTATTTTTTTACTCTAGCACTCCTCTTTTTAAATAAATCTGTCTATCTGTAACTTGTGATAAATCTCTAGCATGAGTTACCACAACTATACTTTGATTACGTTCTTTATTTATTTTTTTCTGAAAAGTGAGAATATCATTTCTCCTGTATCTTCATCCAAGTTTCCAGTAGGTTCATCAGCTAAAAATAAGTTTAGGCTTATTAATCATAGCTCTAGCTATTGCCACTCTGTTTTTTTCTCCACCTGATAGTTGATTAGGTTTATGTTTCATTCTTTCTGCTAAACCAACAATTTCTAATAGTTCTTTAGCCTCTTTTTTTCTATTTCAGACTTATTTTTTTAAAGTTATTTAAAAGTGCAGGTATCATAACATTTTTCAAGGGCAGTAAATTCACTCATTAAATAGTGAAATTGAAATACAAAACCTAAAAAAATGATTTTTTTATATTATTTCTTTCAGTTTCATTAAGAGAAGAAACTTCTTTATCATCTATCCAAATCTTTTCCACCATCTATCTTATCAAGTAATCCCATTATATTTAAAAGAGTAGATTTTCCCTGAACCAGACTTACCTAGAATAGATACAAATTCTCCTCTTTTTACTTCTAAAGTTTAATTTTTTTAAAATATGTAGCTTATTTCCTGTTTCCATATAGAATTTATCTACATCTTCTAATTTTATAATCATATTATTCATATCTAAGTGCCTCCACATTTTCAAGTTTAGCAGCTCTATAAGCAGGAAATATACTAGAAATTAAAAATTACAATAAAGTTTGCTCCCACAATAATAGCTATTTCTTTTTAAAGAGATTTCTATAGGTATATCTTTTAAATAATAGATATTAGAAACTAGGTCAACTGCATAATTCTTTATATAATAAAGTAAAATTAAAGATACGATTATTCCTATTATTATTCCAATTATTCCCAATATTATTCCTTGAATTAAAAAAATATCAACATAATATTCTTTTTAGAGAAGCCCATAGCTCTCATAATTCCTATATCTTTTGTTTTTTTCTCTAACAAGAGTGTTTAAAGTTATCCAAATTAAGAAACCTGCAACTATAGCTATAAGGGAAAAATACTACTAACATTATAGTTTTTTTCTAAAGTTAAAGCTGAAAGTAAGGCTTTTGTTTTTGCTCACCCCAAGTTCCTATATATAGGTCAGTAGGTAATTTTTCTTGCAACATCATAAATTAATTCTTGTGCATCATAAGGATTGTCTAGTCTAACAGATAATCTTCCCACTGTTTCATCACTATAAGTTATATATTGTGCTGTTTGAAGTGGAATTAAAAACCATATTTACATCATATTCATAAAAAAACCACTTTTGGAATATCCCACCAACAGTCATTTCTAAGTCTGTTTCTTCAGAAGTTATCAGTTTGACTTTATCTCCAACCATAGCTCCCATAGAAGCAGCTAACTCTTTTTCCTATTAAAATAGATTTTTTTATCTTCCACATCTATTTTTTTCCATCAATGATATAGTCATCTAATTTCATCACTTTAATTGCTTTTGTCTAAGTCATAACCAACAACTTTTACTCCAGCAACATAAGGTTCGCCATGTCCTTCATATTTTATTATTCCTTGTGTTTCTATAGTAGGGACTGCTCCCTTAACTCCCTTAACTTCTTCAATATTTTTTTAACCAATTCTTCATAGTTTGGAATATTTTTCAGGAGAATAAACATTTATATGGCTAGTTAAAGATAAGATACTATTTATCATATTTTTTTATCTAGACCGTTTGAAACTCCTAGTGATACAATTAAAACTGTAATACCCTATAAAAACTCCAACTATTGATAAAAATACTTTGTTTTTCTTTCTAACATCTGTTTTTTTGCAATAAAAAAATTCAATCATCTTCTACCTCTTATTTATTTTTAAATTTTACTTCTTCTCTAGCTCCATCTTCTGTAACTATAGTAAGTTTGTGTTTACCCATATCCAGTTCAAAAAAATCTTTCACTTTCATTTGAAAAAGCCCATATATTCTTCATCAATATACCAATAAACATATTCATTTATTAGGATTATATAATTTTATGGCAATTTTATTATAGCCTTCAAAAATCTTTTTGGAACAAATATATTTAAATTTTCAACAGGATATGCTATTTTAACCTTTTTGTTTTTCTCTAACTCCATTTAAAAAAAGAAATAATTTGAAACTTCAACAGGATACTCTATAACAATCTTTTTTTCTTTTTCTCTTGTCAAAATTTTTTTCACTTCTTGAATCAATCTCAATGTCATTTTCATCTACAAAGATTTTTTTGTAATAAGGTGATGTTCTAAGTAATTTTTGCATTTTTTTGGATATAAAACTTTTTTTACTTTCAACATCATACATCTTTTCTATAACCTGTCTTTTTCATCAATTTCTATTTCTTTTTAAAGTCTTCCACTGGTTTTTGAGAAAGACTTTAGAATTTATATCCACTATATTAAATACTTTAAATAATAAATTTCCTGCTGTTTCAACACCTGATAATGAAAAAAAATGGATTTTTTTGATTGAAGTTTCCTAGCCATACAAGAACTGTATAATCAGGACTTACTCCAACAGACCAAGCATCTTTTTAAACCATAACTTGTACCTGTTTTTCCAAGATATAGGTCTTTGTTCACTGTATAATTTTTTTCATTTCCAGGTCTGACAACCTTAGACAATGTTTCTAGTGTTAAATAACTTGCTCCCTTAGAAAATTGTTCATATTCTTTAGGGTACATCTTCAGTCAGTGTATACTTTTAAATTTGAAACTTTTCCATAGTTTGCAAGTCCCACATATAGTTTAACTATGTCAACAGGTCTCATTTCTCTTGTTCCTAAAATTAAGGATAAGCCATATTTATCAAATCTATCTTCAGGATAGTTGTCATTATTTTTCTAAGAAATAATAAAATTTATCAATTCCATAATCTGATAAAAAGTTTAACAAAAGGAATATTTAAAGATTTAATAAGTGCATCTTCCATTTTAACCATTCCTGAAAATGTACCAGTTGAGTTTTTTAGGATAGAAATTTCCAAAATATATAGGTACATCAGGATAAATGCTATCAGGAACAATAAGCCCTTCATCTATTGATAAAGCATATAGAAAAGGTTTTTAAAAGAGAAGCTGGAGATCTTTTTGCTTGTAGACCGTCAATTTCTCCATTGTTCTTTTTTTATCATAGAAAATCTTGCGAAGCAACATAGGCTAGTACTTCTTTAGTTTTATTATTTACAACAAGAACAGCAGCATTATTTATACCTGTATCTTTCATTGTATTTGAGTAATCATGAACTATCTTTTTCTAATTTTTTGTAGTTTATAGTCCAATGTTGACCTTATAATTTTTTTCCTTATATTTATTTTTTTAAGAATATAGAGAATTGTGGTGCTTTTTTCTCATAGTAATAAATTTTTATTAGGAAATTTTTTTCAAGTAAGCTAAATTTATATTGTCTTTCATCTATTAATCCTTTATCCAATAAAGTTTTTCAATAGTCTATTTCTTTTTTTCTTCAAGTTTATCATTATTCTTTTTTAAATTCAATATCCCAGGAGAATTTGGTAGAACTGCTAAAAGAGAAGCTTCAGCATAACTAAGGTCTTTAACATCTTTATTAAAGTACATTTTAATTGCTGCAGAATAACCAACTATATTGGAACCATAGGGAACATTATTCAAATATATTTTTTAATATTTCTTCCTTAGAAAATTGACTTTCTAATTTGTATGCCTTTACTATCTCAATTAACTTGTTGAAATATGTTCTTTTTTTAGGTTCAAGTAATTTTACAACCTGCATACTTATTGTACTTGCTCCCATTTTTCTTTCCACCTGTAATATTATTAAAGAAAGACTTTTAATATTCTAGGATAGTCAACTCCAGAATGTGAGTAAAATTTCTTATCTTCGTAGTTTAAAACGGCAAGCTTTTAAAGTTTCTGGAATATCACCTTCATATTTTAAATGAAAATTCTTCATCTCTATTTAAAAAGACAGATAAAAATCTCACCATTTCTATCTAAGACAATTTTACTATAGTTGATATTCTCAACTAATTTTTTTAGGCTCATAACTTACATATTTTTTTATCAAATAGATAA
>BNJT01000308.1_pt1 | contig 151221 bp, 243 predicted proteins | sample 8540491 | NCBI WGS metagenome assembly BNJT01 (sample SAMD00202455, study PRJDB9452) | human saliva metagenome | host: Homo sapiens
GGAAAGCCGGGATATGAAGAGCTGGCAAAGGAATTGGCAAATAAGTAATGTTAATCGTTATAGGGCTGTAAAAAAATCAAAATAGTTTTCAAAGCAATATAGGTCTAAATTTGGGGCAAGTTCTTACTAGCCTCACCCTGCTTAGTGAAGGACTGCACTCGTTATAAGAATGCGCTCTGATGCAGGGTAGGTCTATAAATGGAGCACGCTCTCGCTAGCTTCGCCACGTAGCGGATACTAAGCGAAAAAAACTGCGATTCTCTTGTTTTTCGCAAGTACCGACGGGCTCAGACTACCCCTCATTTAGACCTATATTGCCGAAAATCTATTTAATTTTGATTTTTCACAGCCCTTATTCTTCGATTACTTCTATGCTAAAAGCTGTCAAAGGGAATATCCTCCATAAAGGAATCCTCCATAAATACTGTCTTACTTCTTTGTTTAAACTCCTCAATTCAGGGCAGGTAGCCAGATGGGAACAGCCAAATCAGATGCTGACAAATTTCTTCCAAGGCTTTAAAAACCTTCTCGGTTCTACTGCCGGGACCTTCCTGCCGGGAAACGCAGGAAGCCAATATTTTATTATCCTTCCTCAGGGTACCACTCATACGAAACATAAAAAAACTCCTTTAAATATCCTTTTCCTATACGGAAAGAGAAAAATGAACAAGTCTTTTGACTATAGCTTTTCAAAAGAGATAAAGCAATCCCCCAACATATATTTCCATAAAGCAAAAAATATAAATTCCTATAAATCGATATTTCTGAAAGAAGAGGGAAGAGTCTTTACGGACACTATCTTTTTTGTTATAAAACCCGTCTTTGACAGTTGCGAAAGAGTCAAGAGCCCATAAACGGCGTAATTACGCCATTTATGGGCTCTTGTTTTCTTAATGGACTTTTAGCCAGTATCGGAGCTGACATTTGAAAAATGTTAGCTCTGATACAAAAACCACCCGCTATGCGGGTGGGAAACACTTGTTATACAAAAATCACCTTTCCTAATACAATAAAGTTGTTCAAGCTATATTGCAGAAAAGACTAACTATTAAAAGTCAATTGGAAAATAAGATTTTTTGAATAAGGCATCATCAGATGTTTTAGATAGCCCGGAGGCAGGTTTAAGCCTCAATCAGTACCTTGAAAATCGCATGACAAATAGAGCATCTAAATAGGTGCTCTCAGAAAAGGATGTGAAGTTAATGAATTATCTTCGGTAGGCTTCGCCTGTAAGTTCCATTTGGTATATGGTACGTACCAGTTTTTCGTTACATGACCGATAGCAACATTATAGTGCTTGCCTTCACCTATCTTCTTTGAGAGGTAAGCTCCGAAATTCTCATCCCACTTGCAGACAAATTTCGCGGCATTGAACAAAGCATATCTTAGATAACGAGAACCTCGTTTCTCCATATGAGAATAGCTAGAATCCAGTTGACCTGACTGGTAGGTAGAAGGTGACAATCCTGCAAATGCCAGTATCTGATCAGCGTAGTTGAATCGAGTGAAGTCACCAATCTCTGCAAGGATCATAGCTCCCATACGATAGCTAATCCCGGGGATTGTCATAATCGGAGAGTTACAAGTGTCCATGATGGATTTGATGGAATCTTCAATTTCATCAATCTCTTCCGTCATCACCTCAATTAAATGGATGGTGTGCTTTAGTTCCATTGATTTTGCTGGTATCACAGAGCCGATAGAGTCTCTGGCGGTGTTTCTTAAAGTAATCGCCATATCTCGTCCGTAATGGCCTTTAGAGGCTGTTTCTAGGAGATTTTTTTGAGATGGGTAAGATGACATTCGGTAATGTAAGAGGCTCCGGGGAGTTGGGACAGCAAGGCATACATCGAAGCCATATGAAGGCTGGGAACGAGTTTTTCCAGTTCCGGAAAAAGGATGTTTACAAGACGAGCTACGGAAGATTTGAGTTTTGCTCGTTCCTGAACCTTGTCGAAACGATAACGAGTTAATGACTTAAGTTCTTCGCTATGATATGATGTGTCTGAGTAGGGCTTGAGGTTTTATTAGTCATTAACATCATAGCAATCGAACGGGCGTCGACTTTATCCGTTTTTTTGTCTTTCTAAGGCTTAGACCTTTTCTGTAAAGATTTGTATGTAACGGGTTGATAACACAGGGTGGGTAGACCTTTATCAATGAGCGATCCGAGAAGATTGAGTGAGTAGTGACCGGTAGCTTCAAGACCTACTTTTATTTTTGGTCTTATCATCAGTCACAGTGAATATCTTCTCATACAACTCATCAAAACCTGCTTTGTTATTCAGGGATAGTGAATACCGGATAGAGTTTATCGGCTTCCGATTCTAGGATGCAGCAATCATGTTTATCCTTTGCAACATCGATACCAACATCAGATCATACACATGATCCTCCTTAAAAAGTATTTGACGCTGTATTGGATCCACAGGGCTCTCTGCCGATGTAACCTCGTTCTACATAAACCGTCATGCGGTATCTAACTGATTAACATTTTGACAAAGAGGCTGTGGTTGGAGCCTTTCCGTAACCGTCTATGCGGTAGGAGGTGATGACCAATCCACAGCATCTTCAACAGCATACCCTATACCTTAGAACAGGTAAAGAATGGGTATGACTATATAATACGAGGAAGGTGATTTTATGGCGAAGAAAGAATATGCATTAGCACATACGAAATGGATGTGTAAATATCATATCGTCTTCACACCGAAGTATAGGCGAAAAATAATATATTATCAATATAAGTCAGATATTCGGGATATTATCAAGCAACTCTGCGCCTTTAAAGGAGTGGAGATTATAGAAGGGCATTTAATGCCGGACCATGTACACATTCTGGTTAGTATTCCACCTAAGATTAGTGTTTCTTCTTTTATGGGCTATTTAAAGGGAAAAAGTGCCTTGATGATATTTGATAAACACGCAAATCTTAAATACAAATTTGGGAACAGACATTTCTGGGCCGAAGGCTATTATGTCAGTACAGTAGGTTTAAATGAAGCCACAATAAAAAAGTATATCCAAGATCAAGAAAAACACGATATAGCTTTGGATAAACTAAGTGTTAAAGAATATGAAGACCCTTTTAAGGGTTAAAGTGCAGTAGTACCAATACCCCTTTATGGGGTAGCGACGAGTCAAACGCAATATGGCTTGAATGGAGCTGTGGGAAGGTGCAAAGCAAACTTCCCATAGCCCAAAATGAAAGCCAGCGCCTTTAGACGCTGGCCAGTAGCAGGGGCTTATAGTCTCGAGCAAACCACCCGTTTGACGGGTGGTAGTGATTTTTTGAATTCTAGCAATATTTCTACTTTCTCGTTGCGGTTAAAATCTTTTTTATTTCTCTTTGAGATACAATCTTGTAATCCGTTCTAAAACCAAATGTGTCGTGGAGTTTGTCTGTAAGGTCGGCTCGTGTATACTCAGGGATATATCCTTCACGGGGAGCTATCAGCATGTTCATTTCTTTCAGTGTTCTTATAATGCTTTCAGTGGTATAACTCTCACCTAACTTCTTCTCCAGAATGCGATAAAGAATCAGGGCGGTGAAGCAGGTAATAGATGGTCTGATTTTTTCATTTTGATACAGATACTTTCATGACGCAGCCACTCCCTGAGCCCGTTATACAACATACAACACATAGCTGAATATAGCCGGTGTATATTTGATAAAATTTGACAAAAAAATACAGGCATTTCAAGGCCTGAGAAGATTTTTGGAAATATTTAACTGTCAAACTACCGAGCTGAATAATGGGAACGTGTTTACTTATATTGACTGCTAAAGGTTGGAAATCCGAGAATCTAAGTTGACAAACAATCAAAAAATATTATAATAAAAACTGACTGAAGTCAGTCAATATATATGAGGTAGAATTTATATGGCAAAAACTAAAGAAGAAAGACGCAATGAAATCATTGAGACAGCTGGAAAGCTGTTTGAGGAGAAGGGATATGAGCAGACACAAGTACAGGATATTGTCAATGAAATTGGAGTAGCAAAGGGACTTTTTCTATTATTACTTCAAGTCAAAAGATGAAGTAATGGAGGAGTTGGCAGTTAGATATGCAGACGCGATAATAGATGCTGTCAATAAGTTGATAGATAAGGATATAAGCACCTTTGACAAAATCAATCGTATTTTTCAAATTTTTATTGATTCGGCAGAAAAAAAGTTTGGCATATTTATGGGAATCCTAAATGTGAAAAACGGTAAAAACACGAGAGGATTTTTTTCAATGTTGGGAAAAATGGTTCCTCTTGTAACAGAACTTATACTTTCTGGAAATGATAATGGAGAATGCAACTGCAGCGATCCAAAGTTTATCACTGAGTTTTTGGTTTCAGGATTATTTAATATCATGAATCAAATTTCTCCAGATGAGAAGATCGATTATTTGAAGGAAAAACTGCCAACAATCAAGACAATGATTCTTAAACTATATAATTTTGCGGAACAGAAGGAGAGCAAATGAGTAGAAATAACGTATACACAGAATTAACAAATGCCATTGAACAGGCGATGCTAGTAGGCGGTCTTGAGTCAGAAAGTACGCAAATATCTCATTTCATTGCTGAGCATGGTGAACGTTTCCATTTTGATCCCGAAAAAGGACGATATTTTATTAATAGTTTTTATCCGTCTTTTCCTGGTAAAGCATGGGAAAGATTTATTCAAGGTGGCTATAAGATGGTGTCACAAAATACACGAATACCTATTCAAGCAGATATTGTTGTAACTGGTAGATGTCATTGCCATTGTTGGCATTGCTTTAGAATCAAAGATCAAAAAACTGACTTGACGCTTAGAGAAATCGATAGCATTATAAGTGACCTTTATGATATGGGGACAGCAACTGTTGGCATTACAGGTGGAGAACCTATGTTAAGAGATGATATCTGCGACATTATAAAACTAATCCCCGATGGAATTGAAGGGCAATTATATACAACTGGTCATAAAATAACATCGGATTTTGCAAAATTTCTATCCAATACGCACATAACAAGAGTGATCATTAGCCTTGATCACTATCAAGAAAATACGGCAAATAGTATGCGAAATTATTCAAATGCTTTTGCTGAAGCAGAGAACGCTATTCGTTGCTTAGTTAAAGCCGGTGTATATACAGCGGTAACAGTATGTATAACGGAAAGGCTACTAAACAGGGACGCCTTAAAACGTTACTTTGATCATGTCTGCCAACTTTCACCTGATGAAATCCGTGTGATTCTTCCTATCCCTCAGGGGAATCTGGAAGGAAAGTCAGTTACTAGACTCTATTCTCAGGCTATTGACTTTATAAAAGATATCAAAAGAGAATTTGCTACCAAGAAAAATTATCCAGGAGTAGTGAATTTTTGCGAATTTGAAAGTGCATCATACATGGGATGTAGTGCTGGTGCTAACTATATTTCTATTAATAACGACGGGCTCGTTACACCATGTGTAGCAGTTCCTTTATCTTTTGGTAATATCCGTGAGAACAGTCTTAAGAAGATTTTTAAGGACATGGAGCGGTATTTTCCAAAATCTGGGCGTGTTTGCTATGGGAAGACTTCAGGAAGGGTAATGACAAGAAGCAAAGTAGATACGACAATAACACCGCTCAATCCAGAAGTATCAAAAAAAATAGCTTCTATGTGTACAACATCATCTCACAGAGCCGCATTGTTTGACTGCTTCTGTAAAGGAATTTGAATAATAATATACTCGGAGGACAATATGACTATCATAAAGGGTTCGGGGTCTTTTATACCATCAGAGCTGTCGGACGATGCTTACATCGATAAATATGGAAAAATGGTCCCGGCAGTATGTAAATTCGTTGCAAACCGTAAGCATTTCTCGGCTACATCACCTGTTAGCGGTGAAAAAATATTTACAAATCTGGAGATGGCGGAAAAAGCTTCACTTTCAGCCATGCATTCTGCTGGGATTAGTAATAAAGAAATAGACATGATATTGTATTCTAGCTGTACTCCAGATTTTCTTCTGCCACCTTGTTTTTCATTATTACAGAAAAGACTTGGAATCAAAAGGTGTATCGGATTTGATATTAGATCTGGATGTGCTGGTTTTGGTACAGCTATGACTATTGCAGATACCTATATAAAATCAGGTCAAGCACATAATGTTCTATTAGTTGGATCTGATGTCATTTCTACACGATTTACTTCTCTGCCAGTCAAAGAGTATAAGCTTAAGCATGCTTTTTAACCATATGTTTTTGGCGACTGTGCTGGAGCCTTAGTATTATCGGACTCTAAAGATGCTGATCGAGGTATTTTATATACAGAAATGTGTTCAGATCATGCTAATGCAGATATGGGATCCTGTATGCCAATTGGCGGATCTTTATATCCTTATCCGAATAATGATGTCAAAGAGGAGCAATGGCCGGTTTTTCAGGCTCCAGACTTAAGTGAAAAAGTACTTGTCTGAAGTTTTGATTTCTTCGATGATAACTTTTGAAAAACACAAATACAAATCTAAGAGATGTTGATGCATTTGTTATGCCAGTTGAATCGGAGATAATAAAGAAGCATGTCTTAGAAGCGCTTCCTGCTATTCAAGAAAACAAAAATATATACGGGAAGTGATGGCGGAGCTCTTGTTAATGCAGCAGTACCTTATGCTATTGATAAGGCGATTAGTGAGGGGAAAATTAATAAGAATTCGAAAGTACTAATCTATGCTGCCGAAAATACACAATGGCAACATGCTCTAATTTATGTTAAGTGGTAGATTGTATTCTTTACATAGCGAGGTGAATATATTGAAAAGCAGTTACATTTGAGAATGTATCAAAGACATATAATGTTGGTGACAGCGAAGTAACGGCACTTGATCATGTTAGCTTCAGCATTGAAGACAAAAGTGTCACTGTGATTTTAGGACCGAGCGGATCTGGAAAGAGTACGATGCTCAATCTTATAGGTGGCATGGATAGAGCCTCATCTGGGTGCATACGGGTGTCAGATACCGATATTTCAAAGCTCAATGAATTTGAACTAACCGAATACAGAAGGAAAAAGATAGGATTTGTTTTCCAGTTTTACAATCTGATACCATCACTTAATGCGCTAGAGAATGTCAGTATTGTGGCTAAGATGACGTCACATTCGTTTGACGCAAAGGAAATGATCCGTAGTGTCGGGCTGGAGGATAGATGTCAGCATTTTCCTGATGAACTTTCAGGCGGAGAAATGCAGCGCTTGTCTATCGCGCGTGCCATATGTAAAAATCCGGACATTCTTCTCTGTGATGAGCCAACAGGAGCTCTGGACAGCGCTACAGGAAGGAGTGTACTTCAACTTCTTACGGATATGGCCAGGAAATATAACAAAACCGTAATCATAGTGACGCATAATGCTTCTATTGCACTATGCGCTAATGAAGTGATACACCTAAAGGACGGTAGGATCGAATTTTCTGAGAAAAATGAAAAACCTTTGAAGGTTGACGAGGTAAACTGGTAATGGGTACACTGTTTCGTAAAATGCTTCGTGACATCTGGCGACTGAAATCTCAGTTCCTGTCGATATTTATCATGTGCGCTCTTGGAATGCTGATATACTCAGGTATCGAGGGAGTATGGAACGGTATGGAGCAGGAAGAGACTGCCTATTTTAATGATTCAAATCTGGCCGATATCTGGATCAGTGGTCTCGGATTTGACAATGATGATATTGGACAGATCAAAGAGCTTGATGGGATAAACGAAACCCAGCTTTCTGCTGTAGAAAGCGCATATCTGGATAGCGATTCCAATGTCAATATCTGTCTTATATCCAACAAAGACAATAAAATATCAAAGCCTTTATGTATTAACGGAAATGAATATAAGCCAGCAGAAGACGGCATCTGGCTGGATAAAGATTATGCAGACAATAAGCAAATCCATGTTGGTGACCAGATTCAGATATACTACGGTGAAAAAAGTCAAAAGTTAGAAGTTAAGGGATTGGTCTACAGCCCTGAGTATATCTGCTATACAGGTTCATCTACATCCATGGTACCAGATCATTCGAAATATACCTATGGATTCATATCAGCAGATACTCTTTCTCAGATAGTCCCTAATGCAGCCTATAATCAGATAAAAATTACTACAGATAATATAACTGACGTGGATTCACTGCGCTCAGATCTGAAAACTATTCTCAATGATAAATATATGATGTGTTATGACAGAACGGAATACACACCTGTATCTTCATACATAAATAAGATCGGGCAGATAAAAAAGATGTCTGTAATGTTTTCACTCGTATTTTTTCTTCTGGCACTCCTTACCATTTACACAACTATGACAAGAATTGTCAGGAAGCAGCGTACACAGATCGGAATATTAAAGGCGCTTGGTTTTCATCCTCTTCAGATCCAGCTACATTATGCTGTTTACGGACTTATCATCAGCATTCCGGCAGCATTACTGGGCTACGAGCTTGCACCATATACAGTAACCCCTGTCCTTCTTTCTCTGCAGAAAAAGTTTTACAGCATGCCTGAATGGCTGGGGGCGTAATTCGTATTATTCAGTAATCCTTATCGTACTGCTTATCACTATCTGTACATTATCTGCCTGGATCTCATGCAGATCTATCGTAGTTGAGACACCGACTGATTTGCTCCGTGATTCTGGCAGGCAGAGTCAGAAAAAGGTCTTTGCTGAACATTTTAAAGTTCTGTGGGACAGACTGAGCTTTGACTGGAGATGGATCATCCGAGATGCAGGACAGAACAAAATTCGTACAGCAATAGGAATTGTAGGCGTTTTTAGGGAGCATGATGCTTCTGATGGCAAGCTTCGGATTAAAAGACACTATCAACATCGTAAACAATGAGATTTATGGCAGGCAATACACTTATTATGAAAAAGTTAAATCTCAGTATGTCTCCAACAGAGGATGAAGTCAAAAATAGAATCTCTTCTGTCAGGCGACTGTCAGTGGGTAAGCGAACAGTCATGTGAGGCAAGAAGCTCAATGTCTGTTCATTCTGAAAGGCTGTTTATTATTGGTCAGGGTTATTTTTCACGACATATGATACTGATGGAAATGTGCTGGGACTACCTGTTGATGGAATAATTCTATCCAGTTCTTCAGCCAGAGATCTGAATGTGAAAGAAAACGGATTTATCAGCGTACTTATAGCGGGAAAGAGAAATTATCTGAAGGTCTCCCGGATAGCAGATATAAACAGCCCTCAGGGAATATTTATGTCGCAGTCATACTGGGAATCGCTTTAGCAATACATTTACAGCTAGCGCATTATTGGCAGATGACAACATGAATCTGGGCGATGTGAAGCAGATGTCTGTTATCAAAGATTCAGTCAAATTGAAGAAACAATACAGTGAGTCCGAGGAATTGCTGGACAGCGTTCAGGGAGTAATCATACTTCTGATTGCAGCAGCCATTCTTCTAAGTGTTGTGATCCAGTATAATCTCGGATTATTGAACTTTGCAGAAAAATACAGAGAATATGCCACACTTCGTGTTCTCGGCAGTTACAATACAGATATAAAGAGTCTTATCTTTAAAAGCAGCCTGATCCCCATGGTGACAGGGTGGATAATTGGCTCGATTGCCGGATGGTATTTTCTTGGACTATATGTCAGAACAGTCTCAACAACCACGATTTCATATTCACCTCATTTACGATTGATATCATATATAATTGTTTCATTAATCGTCGTAGGCTGCTCTCTTTTAATCCAGCTTATGGTGCAGGGTTAACAGCACATATAGATATGGTCGAATCGTTGAAGTCGGTCGAATAAAATGTTGTCTTAAGAAAAAATAACCGCCGTCTGCGGATATTTAAAATCCGGTGCAAGATTACCGCACCGGGTTAACTGCATAAATCTTTTTGTCTCCTGGTTCCCTGCGTTTTGGGCAGAATAAATTCTTTCCAGTCCCATGTCACTTAGCTCCCGTCTTTGACAGTTGTGAAAGAGTCAAGAGCCCGTAAACGGTGTAATTACGCCATTTATGAGCTCTTGTTTTCTTTTTGAATGCTAGCAATATTTCTACTTTCTCGTTGCGGTTAAAATCTTATTTATTTCTCTTTGAGATACAATCTCGTAATCCGTTCTAAAACCAAATGTGTCGTGGAGTTTGTCTGTAAGGTCAGTTCGTGTATACTCAGGGATATATCCTTCTCCAGGGGCTATCAGCATGTTCATTTCTTTCAGTGTTCTTATAATGCTTTCAATGGTATAACTCTCACCTAACTTCTTTTCCAGAATGCGATAAAGAATCAGGGCGGTGAAGCAGGTAATAGATGGTCTGATTTTTTCGATTTTGATACAGATACTTTCATCACGCAGCCCCTCCATGCGCCCGTTATACCACACATAGCTGAATATAGCCGGTGTATATTTGTTGAAATTTGACAAAAAAATACAGGCTTTTTCAAGGCCTGAGGAGATTTTGGAAATATTTAACTGTCAAACTACCGAGTAGTTTCTTTTTAGAGATTAATCGAAGATAGATTAGGGAAAATAAGCAAGAAAAATCATAAAGGATTTTTCAATTACAAAAAGATGAATATACCATTTCAGATTGGATAAAGATCGATTATATGATAATATAATCCAACATTTAAACAGGAGGATTGATGTATGTTATCAAAAATTAAATTGTGGTTTTTAATCATAAAAATTATTTAAGGATGTCAAGATTTTTTTAATTGTAACAGTGGCGCTTCTTTTTAGTTACCTGGATTTTTGATCATCAATATATTGCAATTAAATCTTATATTCCCAAACAACTATTGTTGTCGGTTGAAGTTTCGGTAGATTTCCTTTCTAATTTATCTGGAATATTTTTGACTATAAGTACTTTTAGTTTTACAATTATTGTCACTGTACTTAATAAATATAGCAGTAACATATCACCTAGGATGCTTCAGAGTTTCATAGATAGGACCGGAGTTCTTGGTTTATATGGTATATTTGTCAGTGGTTTTTTCTATTCAGTAATCAGTATCCTATTATTGCAAGATATTGCTCCAGACCAACATGTTGTCGCTGGAAGTTTCGAATTGCTTATTCCATAATTGCGATGCTAAGTTTTATCGCTTTCTCAAGACAGGTTCTTGATAATCTACAAGTATCAAATATTATAGAAAAATGTTTTTAATGATTGCGAGAAACTTATTGATAAAGAGGTAGAACTAAGAAAAAAGCTAAGCATTATGAAGAAGGCTACGAATCTACAAACTTATCAATTGTAGCTGAGAGCTCAGGCTATTTATTTGAAATAAAATCAGATGATATTTTTTTAAAAAAAGCTTAATGGCATAAAAGCAGAATTTGTTATAAACAAGAGAATTGGTGAATACACAACCAAAGGAGAAAGCGTAGGGAATTAAATATATTCCAATGCAAGTTAGATGATAATGATAAAAAAAGAATTAAAAAGAAAAAAATTAAGTCCATTGTTTATAATAAATGCTTACAGTAATGAAGAAGATTATCACCGTGGAATTGTAAAACTTAAGCGAAATTGCGAATATGGCCTTAAGCCCTGGCACAAATGATCCAAATACTGCAATAATGTGTATAAATAAAATGTCATCATTGCTAGGGAAACTCTTATCTACAGGCAATCATTTTGTAATCCTGAAAGAAGACGAAAATGTAAAAAAATAATTTATCAAAGTTATTCTGTAAAGGACGAACTATATCTTGGTTTCAGCCAGATAATTTCCTATTCAGCAGGAGATCCCTTGGTTACCAAAGAGATTTTACAAGGAATTTACATCATATACATTATGGCAGATATAAGTGCTAAAAAGCATAAAAAAAGTTTTTGATGATAGCTACGAAATTTTAATAGAAAATTTTACCCACGAAATTCATTTGGATATTTTTAAAAAGAATAAAAAAACAATATGGAAGAGTACGTAAAGCTTTATAGGAAAATACATCTGAATCCATTTTGAATTTAAATGCATTCAAAATCAAATTAAAAAAACGTGGTCAATTAGTTTAGTATTTGTGGACCACGTTTCGATAATAACTCTGGGCCCATTTTCGGTTGATATTTACATGATGAAGTATTTACGTTTGAGGTTAATGCATTTAATATAAGCAAAAAAATAAATATCTTTAAATAAAAAAATACAAAAATTACTATTGAAAACAATGATTTTTGAACTTAGTGTCAATATTAAAGGAAAATGGGACAATTTTTTTAAAAATAGAAAAATGATTCCAAACCCAAAAAAATCTATATGATAGATTTAATAATTGCAAATCTACAAATTATAATTCTCCGGTACTGGGACTGGGACGGGACTAAAAATTTGACAATGTCCTATAATTAGATGGATTTGGTGATACTCCCTGTCTTTGACAGTTGCGAAAGAGTCAAGAGCCCATAAACGGTGTAATTACGCCATTTATGAGCTCTTGTTTTCTTTTCATAATCCGGAAACATTCTTCAATCTGCCATCGCTTTTGATTAATACTTATAATCGTTGCCACATCATCTTCCAGGTTTTGTGCATACGGCATAGAAACCGTCATAATGTTCCTCTATAAATTCCTATAAATCGATATTTCTGAAAAGAAGAGTGAAGAGTCTTTACGGGAACTCTCTTTTTGTTATAAAAAGAATGGAAAAAAATGCTGGAAAATTACAAGAAATTTTCTTTTAGACCAGGAGGCCAATATGGGATTAGAGCAGGAAAATCCGGTTTTATTTTTTAGAACAGGCGAAAGAAGCGGTAAAAGCAGCTGGAGGATTGTAAAGTCCGCAGCGAGTCTGCCCTTAGAAAAAGAAAAGCAGGGAAAACTGGATTTTGAGCAGGAGACGGAAGCTCTAAAGCAGAAAAATCGAAAAAAACTATTCAGGAACGGAAAAAGAGCTGGAAAGCAGCTATGATCAGCAGCTGTCTCAAAGTGACGGCAAGATTAAGAAGGTTCAGGAAGCCAGAGAAAAGGCGAAAAATAAAGGGGATTAAGGAAAGAGTGGCGGAAGAATCCGGTCCTTTGAAGCAGGAAAAATGTGGAGCTGAAAACGGCAGTATCACGGTATTTGCACCAGAGAGGGAGCGCCTTTATTCTGCACTACAAAGCTCTTCGGCATCTTATTTAAGCCGGTGTCTTTCTCCGAAGTGTTGGGGATGATTTTCTTTTTTCTTACTCTTTTTTTGGGGCCGTTCCTATTGCTATTTACTATTTTCTGGTTCCCCACAGAGCTCTGTTTTTGGTAGGAATCTATCTTCTGGACATCTTGATTTTTCGGTGGCCTCTATGTCTTTATCGGGAATAGAACCGTGGGCAAATATAGAGAGGTGGTAAAGCAGGGAGCAGAGATCCGAAAGAAAATTCTTCGCAATAAGAAGCAGATAAAGCGTTTAAAGAATGAGATTCATAAGGATTCTAATGATGCGCCCTATCATCTGGAAGAGTTCGATGATGAACTGAGCAGACTGAATCAGGAGAGAAATGAAATTATTGCACAAAAACAGAATGCTCTCCACAGCTTTGAAACGGTAAACCAAAATATTATACGAGATGAAATCGAGAATACGGAGAAGGAGCGACTGGCTACTTTAAAAAGAGCAGTGGCAGCAAGCTTCTCAAGAGAGGAATAGTTTAGAAGGGCAAGCGCAGGAAATGCAGATTGCCTTAACCCATAAATTCGAACAGTTTATCGGGAAGAAGCATTTAAATGAAGAGGATATCCTGAGAATGATTCAATTCCTGCAAAAACGGACAGTGTAAGAGTCTGACAGAAGCGGTTTTTAAAGCTGGAAGAGCCGGAAGTTGAATCGGTGGCGAATCCTCCGGCAGATTCTGCAGGTTAAACGGCAAAAAGGTGCTGTAAAGATCAAAAATAACAAAAGATGTTTAGTAATATAGGTCTGAGACTGTGGCGAAGCCGACGAAGGCGTTCCCCAATCTCAGACCCTATATTGATAGAAAAATATTTTTATTCTTAACGAGTATCGCTCCCGGTGCCGGCGGTATCTCGTTTATTATTTTAATTCCGTTTGTTCAAAGGAGATTCCCAGCTCCTGTAAAATTTTTGGCTTCTCATGATGGCAGGTGAAGAGAAGAATTTGCGCCGGATAAGCCTTTTTTTAAATAGCTAAGACTGGCGGAAAGTCTCCGTTCATCATACATAGCAAAAGCTGTCGTCAAAGAGCAGAGGAAGGTATTCCTGATTCTCTTTTTGCAGAAGAAGCGCTATGGAAAGTCTTAGTGCCAGATAGAGCTGATCAATCGTACCTGTGGAAGCCTGTTCCAGCGGAAAGAACCCTTCCTTTGCATTAACATAAAAGCTGTAGATTTTTCATCAATCCATAAGGAATCATACCGACCATTGGTGATTTCAGCTAAGGCATGCCCACAATTATCGTTTAAATGGAAGGCAAAGCTATTGCGAATTTCCGTAGCAATCTGCTGAATTCGTTCTTTTGCTTCCCGAATAGACTCCAATTTTTTTCCTGAAGTTTTTCATTTTTCCTCCAGAGAAGGGCGAAGCAAGTCTGCCTTGTTTTGTAAAAATTCCGTACTGACGGAGAAGTTCTTCTCTTTGTTCTCTTTGGCTTTCCGCAAGACTGCTTTCCTTCCAGAGAGCCTGTTCTTTTTCATAATTTTCCTCTAAAGTCTGTAGAAGCTTTGCTTTTTCTTCCCTTTCCGTCCACTTTTCTAAAATGGTGCTGTAGTACTGCATAATCTTTGCTTGAGAATAGCCTTGGCTTGCACCTTTTTCGGAAAGCTCTTCCTTACTGCTGTTTTGGAACTGTAGAAAGGCGGAAATTTGACGTTTTCCCAAAAGCTCTTCAAATTCTTGTTTTTCTTTCTTTATCCAGTTTTGATGTTGCTCAAAGACTCTTTTTTGAGAAAGAGCCAAAAAGCAGAAAAAGCAAAAAGGCACAAAAGAAAGGATACAGGTATGCGGAAAAGCCCATGGAAAAGAAAGGAAAAGACGGCAAACTGATCATGGTATAGGCATAAAGAAAGCTCATTACCGTTAAAAACTACAAAACAAAGGGCAAAAAAGCAGAAGATAGGATATAGAATCAGGCTGCCTTTTGCCAAGCTCCTTTTTCTTCCTGGGCATGATTAAGATACAGCAACATCCGATCTTGTTCTTCTAAAAAGCGCTTCCTTATCCCGAACTTCTTCCTTCTCCAAAAGAGTGGAAAGAGCCTCTAAATCATTCTTGATTTCTTGAATTCTTTCCTTTTGCTTTTTCCAATGAGGGAGATTCCTTTGATAGGGGAATCTCTTCGACAGAAGCATCGGACAAGGCTTCATTTTTCCGGTATAGCATCAGCGTCTAAAAGCTCTCCCTCATGGATTTGAGAAAGTGCCTTTTGGGTATTCTTTACTTCTCCCAAAAAGTGAAGAATAGCGCTTTGTAGCCTCGGGAACCATTTTTTCTCCAGCAGTGCGGCTTCTTCCTTGTCCAAATAGCGGAGTGCCGCATCGGGACTGAGTTCCACATTTCCGCTTTGCTGAAAATTACTCAGCATTTTTTGGAGCTCAAAAACCATCTCTTTCTGTTGAGGATTTTAGCTGACGGATTGACACGGTATTTTTAAAGCTGTCCAAAGAAAAGGGCGCAAGAACAGTCTGTAAAAAGCTTTCCCCATCAGGGACGAGCTGTCCCGATGCCAATGCTGTGACTTCGGCCTCTCCCTCTTGGAGAAAATCTCTTTGGACGCGGTAGGATTTTCCTTGGTAGGAAAGTTCCAGACTTCCTCCGAAAGCCGTTGCTCCGGAAAAGGGACGATATTGGAAGAAAAGCCTCCCGTTTACTGGCTCCCTTGGGAATCCCGTAAAGCATGGCTTGAATGAATGCATGTATTGTGCTTTTTCCTGCCTCATTTTCTCCATAGAGAATCTGTAGGGAGGGAGAGAAGTCCAGAGAATAATCCGAAAATTTTCCAAAGCCGGCGATATGTAATTTTTCCAGTATCATGACTTTCCTCCTTCTAAGAGGGCAGAAACGCCGTAAAAGAGACTTTGTTTTTTTCCGAAGGATTCAAATCCTCCAAATCTTTTCTTAAATAGGAACGGATGAAAAAGCCCAGAAGGTCTTGCTGGTGTTCTCTGTAAAGCGCATAAAAAAATCATATTGAGGATGGTATCGTCAATCCACTCCACCAGACGAATTTCCTTTGATAGAAGATCGGGAATAATCTTTGTTTCGGGATCTCTGTTTCCGCTAAAACGAATTCTATAGATATTTTTGTAATCCTCTTTTCTCGATTTCCTTTGAAAGACGTTGCCTAAGAGTTTCCTGTCCCACAGAAGGATCCAGACGAAAATGAAGCGGAATGTATTGCACAGAAGAGATTGTGTGAAAGGATAGGCTATCCAGTTTTTTTCGTAATTGGATGGATATTTCCAAGGTATACCCCGTGCTTCCCTGTGCTTTCCGGTCCCAAAGGCTCCGGGGATCCGGGGAAAACAGCTTTTTCCTTCTAAGAACACGGCACGTTCTTTTTCCTCCCCCAAAGCAATATAGGAAAAGGGCAGAGCTGCCGCATGAAAAAGAGGCGTCTTCCGGGCTTTCCATCTTATCCCCATTCCATAATAGAAGAGGAATAGCATCCCTCATGCTCTAAAGCGAAGGACATGGCCTTCGATAGAGAATAATCCTTCTCCTGAACAGCTATAATCTCCATTTCCGGTTCAGGGATATAAAGTCTGCTGCTTTCTTCCCTGAAAATGTGTACATTTTTCAGGAAAAGAGAAGCTACGGAGAAAGTAATTTTTCCTCTGCATTTTTTTACAAAACAAAAAAACATGGCAGAAGGGGATTTTTTGAAACAGTTTGTGTAGAGTCTCCAAGTCCTTCTGTAAAGGTGGGAGATGAAAAATCTGTCCCATCAGAAATAAGGCATCTACATTTTCCTGTAAAACCAAATCTACGATTTTTTCTGCGGAATGGAAAAGGGCGTTGGCCCGTTCTCTTCCCCAGGGATGCTGAGCATCCGGAATCATTCCTAAATGTAAATCCGCGGCATGGATAAAACGCATAAGGAATCCTTTCTAAGCTAATTTTAGCCTCCCGGATACCCGAGAGGCAAAAATTTTATAATTCACAGTTTCCAACGGTTCTTGGGAAGGGGAGTACATCACGAATATTGCTCATACCGGTAATATACATAACAGCTCGCTCAAAGCCCAGACCGAAACCGCCGTGTCTTGTGGAGCCGTAACGTCTTAAATCCAGATAGAATTCATATTCCTCCAGATCCATCTTAAGCTCCTCCATACGCTTCTTTAATTTCTCATAATCATCTTCTCTTTGAGAACCGCCGATAATTTCTCCGATGCCGGGAACCAGACAATCCACTGCGGCAACGGTCTTTCCGTCCTCGTTCAGCTTCATGTAGAAAGCTTTTAATATCCTTCGGATAATCCGTTACGAAAACAGGACGCTTGTAGACTTCTTCGGTGAGGTAACGCTCATGCTCGGTTTGCAGGTCACAGCCCCACTCCACCTTATATTCAAAACGGTCGTTTTGTTTTTGTAAAATTTCTACCGCTTCCGTATACGTTACTCTGGCGAATTCGGACTCCACAATATGATTTAATCTATCCAAAAGACCCTTATCCACGAATTGATTTAAGAAATCCAATTCTTCCGGCGCATTGACTAAAACATACTGAATCACATATTTCAGCATATCCTCCGCGATAAACATGACATCGTCCAGATCTGCGAAGGCCATCTCCGGCTCAATCATCCAGAATTCCGCAGCATGCCTTTGGGTGTTGGACTTCTCCGCTCTGAAGGTAGGTCCGAAGGTATAGATATCTCGGAAGGCCTGGGCAAAAGGTTTCTCCGTTTAACTGTCCGGAAACGGTAAGGCTGGTTTTTTTACCGAAGAAATCCTCTCCATATTGCACCTCACCCTTTTCTATAGGAACGGATTCCAAGGGCAGGGTGGTTACCTGGAACATTTCTCCCGCGCCCTCTGTATCGGAGGCGGTGATAATGGGTGTATGCACATAAACGAAGCCTCGCTCCTGGAAGAAGGAGTGAAGGGCGAAAGCTACCTGAGAACGAATACGGAACACCGCCTGGAAGGTATTGGTTCTTGGACGAAGATGCGGAATAGTACGAAGATACTCCAGGGTATGTCTTTTTCTTCTGTAAGGGATAACTGGCTTCCGTATCTCCTTCTACTGTAATGGAACTGGCCTGCAACTCAAAGGGCTGCTTCGCCTCCGGTGTAGCTACCAGCTTTCCTTCCACATTACCGCAGCACCGACACCAAGCTTGGCTGCCTGTGCAAAAGTTCTCTAAGCTGTCATGGTAAACAACCTGAAGCGGAGTAAAAAAGGTGCCGTCGAAATCACCAAGAATCCGAAATTCTTGGAGTCTCTGTTACTTCTTACCCAACCGCTGACCATGACCTCTGTATCCAAATATTCTTCCTGTGATAGGGAAAATGTCTCTTAATCCTGTAATTTCCATACTTCCCCTTTATGTAAACAATATTTTTTTCAGTATATAGGAGGTAGAAAAATTTTCAAGGAAATACGACGGAAACTCCCCATTAAATTGGGGGAGAATCAAAATTGTTTTTAAAGCAATATAGGTCTGAAATTGGGGCACGCTCGCTAGCTTCAGACCTATATTGCTAAAAAAGTTTTTATAACGTTCTTTGATAGAATGGGTAGATTCATAAAAGCCTTTTCCAAAGAATAAATAACTTTTATACAAAAAATAGAATAGGCTTGAAGCTTTTATGGTAAATATTTCGTAAAATTCGGTTTTCAAGCCTTGGGGTTAGTGCTATAATCCCGTCTTTGACAGTTGCGAAAGAGTCAAAGAGCCCATAAACGGCGTAATTACGCTATTTATGAGCTCTTGTTTTCTTTTGAATTCTAGCAATATTTCTACTTTCTCGTTGCAGTTATAATCTTTTTATTTCTCTTTTGAGATACAATCTCGTAATCCGTTCTAAAACCAAATGTGTCGTGGAGTTTATCTGTAAGGTCGGTTCGTGTATACTCAGGGATATATCCTTCACCGGGAGCTATCAGCATGTTCATTTCTTTCAGTGTTCTTATAATGCTTTCAGTGGTATAACTCTCACCTAACTTCTTCTCTAGAATGCGATAAAGAATCAGGGCGGTGAAGCAGGTAATGAAATGTGCCGTGATTCGATCTTTCCTACTGAGATATACCGGTCTGGCCTGAAATTCACTCTTCATAATACGGAAACATTCTTCAATCTGCCATCGCTTTTGATTAATACTTATAATCGTTGCCACGTCATCTTCCAGGTTTGTGCATACGGCATAGAAACCGTCATAACGTTCCTCTTCTGTGGCAACATCTTCATCTATCGAAGGGATCATTTTATCTGCAATCTCGCCGTCAGAAGTACAGTGATTCTGACGTATAAAACGCTTGGGATCGTTTGGACGTTTTTTATTCAGAGAAGAAGGATTTTCGACGAGCTTTTCAGCGCGTTCAAGCTGACGATTCCGTATCTTTCTCATATAGTCCCGATATTGAAAGGAAAAAGGTGACAACGAGATGTTGCTCCAAACCGTCTTCATTAATCCACCGGTCTTTATAGAAAGTCTTCTCGTAATTCTCGACCTCATCTAGTTCACTGAGCTTGTACTCTTTTTTATCTCCAATAAGGTGCCATCCGTCTTCATCAAGACAGTAATCCTTGAGGTATCCTTTCAGCTTTTTGATTGCTTGCGTGGTAACAAATTTTTCGGTTTTGGAGTGTTGTTGAAGACACGGTTTTGAAGTTGATGATAGCCCTGCATCTGTACAAACAATAAACTTCGTCATTCCAAAGTCAGAAAGAATCTTTTTCTCCAATGGTTTCATCGAAGGTTGTTCATTCTCGTTTCCGTTAAAGAGGGAGAAGGTGAGGGAATCCCATCTGCATCCATAAATAGCCCCATCTGTACAATCGGGTTCGGACGGTTTTCTTTGGAATGACCATATTTTTCTGAAATCATCCGCTTCCTCAATCTCGAAGTAATAGTTAGTGCAGTCATAGTAAAGAACTCTTTTTATGTCGATTCAGTACCATTTCGGAATTCTTGTAAAGTTGAGACTGGAAAAAAATCATTCTCTTTGCAAGGATTTCCAGTGCACGGTAAACGTGATGGAGCTTGCAGTCAGGCTTTTCAAGAAACTTTTTTGAAAGTTCAAGAGAAGATCTCTTGGACTCGGGATAAATAATCCTAGAGAAAAGTAGCATAGACAGGATTTGATTCAGGTCAAACTCAAACTTGTACTTTTCGGCAATCTGAGCACAGATGTCATGGATTTTTAAATCATAGTAGATGTCCTTCAGAAAGAGGTAGCCTACGTTTACGCTACGGCAGCTTTCTTTCTTAATCAAGGTCGAAGAGGGTACTTAAGCATAATGTCTTTTTGAAGCTTTTTCTTCTGCGGAGCGTTTGGCAGCGTACTGCTTTGCCCACTCCAGCGGAGTAAGATCTCCGCAAACCTTCAGAAGTTCATCTTCCGAACCAATCTTCTCTATAGTCTTAGTAGTGGATTTACCATCTACCCAAACTGATTTACTTAGATAATAGATTGTCTGATTTTTTGATTTTGATACAGATACTTTCATGACGCAGTCCCTCCATGCGCCCATTATACCATATATAGCCAAATATAGCTAGTGCTATTTTTCATAAAATTTGACAAAAAAATACAGGCTTTTTCAAGGCCTGAGGAGATTTTTGGAACTATTTAACTGTCAAACTACCGGGTAGATTCATAAAAGCCTTTTCCAAAGAATAAATAACTTTTATACAAAAAATAGAATAGGCTTGAAGCTTTTATGGTAAATATTTCGTAAAATTCGGTTTTCAAGCCTTGGGGTTAGTGCTATAATACAAATACCAGAAGGAGAAGAAGATTAAGAATTCTCTTATGAATAGAAGTATTTGAATAGAGAGAAAGCTCTTTGTGGTTGCCAGTGCCATATGTTTTAGATGCAGAGAGGTGATGACGTGATTAAGAAAGAGATGATCGCCATGCTTTTTAGCTGGCGGCCAAGGCTCACGCCTTGGGGTTCTTACAAAGAATGTTGCCAAGCCGGCGGTTTCTTTTGGCGGAAAATATTCCATTATTGATTTCCCCTTAAGTAACTGTATTAATTCCGGTATAGACACAGTGGGAGTACTTACTCAGTATCAACCCTTACGCCTGAATGCACATATCGGCATCGGTATTCCTTGGGATTTGGACCGTAATAGGGGAGGCGTTACAGTATTGCAGCCCTATGAATCTCAGGAAGATACCGGCTTTTATTCGGGAACGGCCAATGCCATTTACCAAAATATCGCTTATATCGAGAATTATGATCCGGAGTACGTGTTGATTCTTTCCGGGGATCACATTTACAAGATGGATTATGAGGTTATGCTGGAGTATCACAAGGCGATGAAGGCCGACTTAACCATTGCCGCCATGCCGGTACCCATGGAGGAGGCAAGCCGTTTTGGAATTACCGTCACCGACGAAACCGGCAGGATTATAGATTTCAGGAGAAACCGAAGGAACCCAAGAGTAATTTGGCTTCTATGGGAATTTATATCTTTAACTGGAAAGTGCTAAAGGATGCTTTGCTACGAACCCGGGATGTGCCGGATTTGGATTTTGGAAAGCATGTTATTCCTTATATTTTCCAGAACATAGGGAATGTTTTTGCCTATGAGTTCAACGGATATTGGAAGGATGTGGGAACCTTGTATTCCTACTGGCAGTCCAATATGGAACTGATTGCATTGATTCCCGAATTTAACTTGTACGAGGAATATTGGAAGATTTACACCCAGACCGATAATCCCTGCTCCACAATTTATCTCAACCCATTCCCACGTAGAACGATCCGTTATTTCTGAAGGTTGTGAGATTCATGGGGAGATTTACAATTCTATTATCGGTGCCGGTGTAACAGTGGAACATGGGGCCGTCATTTCAAATAGTATTATTATGGCAAACACGGTAGTGGGAGAGAACACACATATCGACCAGGCTGTGGTTGCTGAAAATGTAGAGATTGGTAAAGATTGTGTGATTGGTACCGGAGAATACCAGGATTCTGTTTATGACAGCAGGGTGTATTGTTCAGACCTTGCTACGATAGGGGAGAATTCCCTTATACCCGATGGAGTTTCCATTGGAAGAAACACGGCGATTTATGGGAAGACGGAACTTTCGGACTACCCGGATGGATTCCTTCAAAGCGGAGGAGCGATTATAAGGGAGGATGAAAGACTATGAGAGCAATAGGAATTATTTTTAGCAGGCGGTAACAACAAAAAGAATGAGAGAGCTTTCCAACAAGAGGCGATTTCCGCAATGCCGGTTGCAGGAACCTTCCGTTCTATCGACTTTGCACTTTCGAATATGTCCAATTCTCATATTCAGAAAGTAGCTGTGTTGACCCAGTATAACTCCAGGTCGTTGAACCAGCATCTGTCCTCTTCCAAGTGGTGGGACTTCGGAAGAAAACAAGGTGGACTATATGTTTTTACCCCGACTATTACTGCGGAGCATGGAGATTGGTTTAGGGGTACGGCAGATGCACTCTATCAAAACCTTGTTTTTTTACAGTCATCTCATGAGCCTTATGTCATCATTGCCGCAGGGAGATGGGGTATATAAAGCTTGACTATAACAAGGTACTGGAATATCATATCGAAAAGAAAGCGGACATCACCGTTGTATGCAAGAACATGGATGCAGGGGATGATATTTCCCGCTTTGGCTGTCTTAAGATGAATGAGGACAGCAGAATCGTGGATTTTGAAGAAAAGCCCGTAGCAACTGATGCCAGTTGCATTTCCTGCGGAATTTATATTATCCGCAGAAGACAGTTGATTGAGCTTTTTGGAAAAAGCCCATGATGAGGATCGCTATGATTTCGTAAAGGATATTCTGATTCGCTACAAGAACATCAAGCGAATCTACGGTTATAGACTGAATACTTATTGGAGCAATATCGCTTCGGTGGAGTCCTTTTATCAGACAAATATGGACTTCCTAAAGAGAAATATTCGGGATTACTTCTTTAAGCAGGCCCCTGGTGTTTACACAAAATTGGCCGACAACCCGCCTGCGAAGTACAATCCGGATTGCAATGTGCATAACTCCATAGTGGCCAGCGGATGTATCATCAACGGAACAGTGGAAAACTCTGTTTTGTGTCGTAAGGTCTATGTTGGAAATAACTGCATTATTCGCAATTCGATTATCCTGAATGATGTGTATATCGGAGATAACAGCGTCATTGAACATTGCATCGTGGAGAGCCGGGACACCATTCGCGCCAATACAACCTACATTGGAACACCGGAGAATATCAGAATCGTCATCGAGAAAAATGAAAGGTATACCATGTAAAAAGGAAGGAGTATCATGGAGGTTACAGATGTACGGGTTCGTAAGGTTGACAAAGAAGGTAAGATGAAGGCCATTGTTTCTATCACATTTGATGAAGAATTTGTGATTCACGACATTAAGGTCATTGAGGGAGAAAAAGGGCTTATTCATTGCTATGCCTTTCCAGAAAAACTACGGACGGTGAGTATAGAGACATTGCTCACCCTATCCGCTCCACCACGAGAGAGTTACTTCAGCAGACCATTCTGGAAAAATACCAGGAGGATGCAGAGGAAGAAGGCGAAGGATTTTGATTTCGCGACGAAGTAAGATCTCACTAGCCTGAGGCCACTAAGGAGATTAATCCTTAGTGGCTTTTTGTATTCAACAAGTTTTATTTATAAATTTTTCCTTCTTTGGTCGAAATGTAAAGATGGTAAGGAGCAATTTCCTTTTTCTACAACGAATCAGGGAATTATGGATGCCTGAGAGTAGAACAAGCTTAAGAAATATGTTAAAAATAAATGCACTAATCTATAGAGGGAATTGAATAAAGGGTTTTTCTCGGAAAAGGAGTTCGGAGAAATAGTATGAATAGAATAACAGAAGTTAAGATACGTTTTATCTACCTATTGTTTTTGATTTTTTTGTGCTTATCTTTGTAGTAGCCAGTTCCATGCGCTACTATGATAAGCTTGGATTTTACTGAGGAAAAAATTTGAAGTATTACAATCCGGCTGGCAAAGAGTTTTGCCGGACGGCTCAAAAACGTTTATTTTTCTACCGGAGAGTCTGTTCCTGAGAAGGAGCTCTTAATTGAACGACAGCTGCCCCAGGATGTTCCTTATGCGTTAACCAGCTTGTTCATTCGAACAGTGCATCAGGATATTACGGTGTGGATAGACGGTAGAGTGGTATATGAATTTAAATATGCGGATATCCCGCCATTTAATAGTAAGATTCCGCCTATTTCCTGGGTTCGTATCCCGGTACAGAAGGATCAGCTTGGGAAGATGATTCGTATTGAGCTGACCGGAAGAGGTAGAACGGCGGAGAATACCCTTGGAGGTATTTATTTCGGAGAAGACGTTTCCATTATTTGTGCCATTCTTTGGAAGAATGCTTTGCAGATTCTGGCGGCTTTTTGCCTGATGTTCCTGGGAATCGGAATGTGGGTGGAATATATCCTGGTGGATAAAAAGAAGGGAGACGAAAGAGGAGCATATTATACAGGTGTCAGCCTATTCTTTATGGGACTATGGCTTGGTTGCCAGATTGATGCCAGACAGCTGATTTTTAACAATATTTTATTGCTGTGGAATCTGGAGTATTTGTCTTTGATTATGATTCCGATTCCGGCGCTACTTTTTATCAACAAAGTGGAAAAGGGTTTATGCCAAAGAGAGCTTTTCCTACTGTCCTTCCTTATCTTTATCTGTGATACCTTGATAATTTTTTCTGCGGGTGTGGGAATCTTTTCCTTCGCGGAATTAAATCTTCCCATTGACCTTTTGGGACTGATTACCGCCATTGAGGTATTGCGCAGCTTTTACATGGTTTGGAAGAAGGATAAGCACCTCTTTAGGGAGTTGACCTGGATGATGGGAGCCTATTGTACCCTGATCGGTTTCTGTATTATTGAGCTACTTTCCTATATGATTAGCGGATACGCAAATCAGGGAAAAATTCCTTTCTATCGGAACCATTATCTTTGCCTTCCAGATTATGCATGCCCAGGGCATTGAGTATGATAAGGTACAAAATGAAAAGAGCAAGCTGGAAATTTCCGATAAGGTACAGGCGGAATTTTTGGCCAATATGTCCCATGAGATTAGAACTCCCATTAATACCGTTATCGGTATGAATGAGATGATTCTTCGGGAGAGCCGTGATGATGCGGTATTAAGCTATGCGCAGGATATTCAGGCTTCCGGGCAGACCCTCTTGTCTTTAGTAAAATGATATTTTGGATTTTTTCCAGAATCGAATCCGGGGAATCAAGCTGGTACCAAAGCCCTATGAATTGGCTACCTTGATTCACGAAATCAACAGTATGGTTCGCTTCCGTGCAGAGTGGAAGGGACTGCAATTTGAAATCCTTGTTGACGGAGACACCCCGGCGGTGCTTTACGGAGATGCTTTCCGGGTACGAGAGGTTATCCTAAACCTGATAGATAATGCGATTAAGTACACGGAAAAGGGTAAAATTACTTTGAGCGTAACAGCGAGGGCTTTGGATGAAGAGGGAAATTCTCCTGTGCAGTCCAAGGAAGAAACCGGACTCAGTACGGCAAAAGCCATAGAGCTGCAGATTGCCGTAAAGGATACCGGTGTAGGTGTGAAGGAAAGTGATCAGAAGTTGATTTTCCAGAAGTTCCAAAGAGTACAGTCTGGTTGGAGTCAGAACATTCAGGGAACAGGTCTGGGACTGCCAATTACCAACTACTTTGTGGAAATCATGAACGGACACATTCAGTTGGATAGTGTATTTGAGAGGGCTCCTGCTTTACAGCCTATATTCCCCAGTGGCAGTTAAACGAAGACCGTATCGGAAATTATGAAGAACGGTATCAGAAGCAAAGAGGAGAGAAGAAGGACTTTAATAAGGGCTTCATTGCCAAGGACGCCAGAATTTTTAGTGGTGGATGACAATGAATTAAATCTTCGTTTTGGTACAGAATCTTTTGAAGAGGACGGAAGTGCAGATTACCTGTGCCTTTTCCGGAGAAGAGTGTATTGAGAAGTTAAGAGAAGAAAACTTCGACATTATATTCCTTGACCACATGATGCCGGGAATGGATGGAGAAGAAACTCTGAAGAAGATTCAGGAAAATGCCTTTGAAAACCGTTATGGAAAGCCGGTTCCCGTCATTGCTTTTTTTCCTCCAATATGCTCCCCGGTATTCGTCAGAAGTACGTAAACACAAGCTTTGACGCTTATCTGGCGAAGCCTGTGGATGGAAATGAGCTGGAGAAAACCTTGTATACCTTTCTACCGGAGAATTTAATTCGGAAGAGAACAAATGAAGAATATTTTCAGACAGAATTAAAGAAACATGCTATAGTAGAGAAGGAAGAAGAAGAGAAAACGCTGGATCGAAGTACAGGTTTGCAGTATTGCATGCAGGATGAGGAAGTATATCGAGAAATTCTGGGGCTTTTTCAGAGACAGTAGTGACGAAAAAGATGCAAGAGCTGGAGAAGGCATTTGCAGAGAAGGACTACAGTAAATATCGTCTTTATGCCCACGGATTAAAGACAACCTCCTTAACAGTTGGCGCCGTAAAGCTATCCGAAAATGCAAAAAAACTGGAACATGCAGCAAAAAGAGTAGTAGACAACGTAGAGAAAGAGGAAGCCGAGCATTATATTGCCTATAATCATGAGGCTTTCATGGCTCTCTACAGGAAGACAATTCAAGAAGCTAGAGAATACTTACAGTAGTCCGGGAGTTTATCCATGAAGAAAATTAAGCTTGTGGTATGTGATGATGAGCTGGTACAACGGAAATTTTTAGGAGTCCTATTGGAACGATTTTTTAAAGAGCGGAAGATTCCGGTAGAGATTTCTTACTATGGCTCCGGAGAGGAATTTCTGGAAAATAAAGAGCAGGATCTTAATCTTACAGACTTGTTTTTTTATTAGACATTTTTATGCCGAATTTAAACGGAATTGAATTGGCAAGAGAGATTAAAGAAAGGAATGCTCCGGGGAAAATCATTTTTATCACAGGAGGAAATGACTATGTGACGGAGGCTTTTGAATTAAAGGCATTTTCCTACATTCAAAAGCCTGTGGAATATGAGAAATTTTCTAAAGTACTTTCCCATGCCCTGGAAACCGTGGAGAAGGTAAAATATATGGAAGTCATGGTGGACCGGGAGCCGGAGCGGATTTATCTGGAAGACGTGGAATACGTAGAAACCATGGGAAGAAGGCTCTCATTCACCTGCATGAAGATGATATGGAAACCTATATGTCCATGAAAGCCTTTATGGATCAACACGGAAGGATGATTTTTTTACAGATATCCCGCTATATTGCGGTATCCAAAGATTGCATTCAACGGATTACCGGGCGAAGTTTAATCTTGCGGGATGGAACGGAATTATCCATCAGTGAGAAGTATTTAGCTACAGCCCGGAAGGAACATACGGAATATTTGCATACTAAGAAGATGGCCACCGTCTAAGAAACTAGACATGGCCTCTTTGTGTGTTACTAAAGGATTTTTCAATAAAAGTAATTTTAATAGATGAATTAAAAAAATTATTTTGTGAATTTTTAAAGAAAATTAAGAATAAAAACTTAAATAGAGCTTGACGTGTCTTTATCGTTTTTCGTATGATAAAAAGCAGGATGTAAGATTTTTGTAAGATGTTTCCAGGGATGGTGGAAAAAAGGAGTAAAATGAGCCAGAGAGTGGTCATCGTGGATGACGAGTTGATTCCCAGAAAAAAATTGCAGAAAAAGGCATTGAAGGATCATTATCAGGTAGCTACTTATGACAATGCCAAAAACCGCATTGGAGGATTTGCCGAATTCAAACCGGATATTTTGCTGGTGGACTTGCACATGCCGGAGATGGACGGCTATGCTTTCTTGAAGGAGATTCGCCGTTTGGAACGCCATGATTTGGCTAATATTCCGGTGGTGATTATGACCTCTGACGAGGATTCCGGAGCGGAGATTAAGGGCTTTGATTTGGGCGCTTATGACTATATCAGAAAACCTTTATTGCCGGATCTTTTACTTCGCCGTGTGGAACGGATTATAAAAAGAGAACAGATGCTGAAGCATCTGGAGAAAAAGGCGGATATCGATGTTTTAACGGGACTTTTTTAATCGAAGTGCCTGTGTACAACAGATTAACGAGTATTTACAAATGAAAAAAGACACCGGCCTTTTACTCATGCTGGATCTGGACCATTTTAAGATGGTAAATGATCGTTTCGGTCACGAGATGGGAGATCAGGTTTTGATGGAAGTGGCGAAGGTGCTACAGGGGTTGGTGCGTTCCGATGATGTGTTGGGACGTATTGGCGGTGATGAGTTCATAATTTTTTATCGAGGCTTCTGGAATGAGGATGCTCTAAAGGATCGTTGCGAGGAAATTTGTCTCAAGGTGAAATCTTGCCTGGAACATGTATTAGGCTCCTCCGTTTCAGGACAATTCGGAATTTCCATAGGTGTTGCTATGGCACCTCAACAGGGCTCCGACTTTTTTTAAGTCTTTTACCAAAAGGCGGATGAAGCCATGTATCATGTAAAGTCCGCAGGGCATGGGGGATATTTCGTTTTTTCGGAAGAGCAGGAGGAAGAAGAGGAAATCAGCAACGTAGTTTCCTTGCCGGAGATTCAGAAAAGAATTGAGGGCAGAGATTATTTTCCCGGTGCTTATATGGTGGATTATGAAGACTTTTGCAGTATCTATCATTTTTAAAGCGGACGGGAGAGAGCGCAGCTTCCCGTACAGATGGTTTTATTTACGGTAGAGGAGAGTTCGGATGCAGATCGCAGAGGAACGGAGAATCGAATGCGGAATTTCGGAGGTCTTTTTGAGTAAGACGATTCAGAAGGGGAGATGTGGTGGTTCGTTGCGGTAACAAACAATATATGATTTTATTGGTTGGCGCAAGTGCGGAATCCAGTCATGTGGCTATTGATAGAGTGATGCGGCAGCGATCTTTGGAGGAACAAGAAGATTATCCTATTCGTGTAGAGGTCAACAGCTTGATAGGTTAGTAGATTATTAGAGTAAAGATTATTAGAGTAAAGATCATTAGAGTAAAAATTATTAGAGTAAAAATTATTAGAGTAAAGATCATTTAGAGTAAAGAGCATATAGTATAGAATAGATAGGGTAAAGGGATGAATACATTAATTGAGCTTAACCGGCTGGTGAACCGGTTTATTTGGGGAGTACCGGCTATGGCCTGTATTCTTGGTGTGGGTTTGTATCTGAGTATCCGTACCGGATTTTTACAGCTTCGGAATTTTCCTGAGGCTATGCAGGTAACAATCGGAAGAATTTTCCGTAAAAGAGAGGCAAAGGACGGGGCTTTGACCCCTTTTCAGGCGGTTTGCACCGCTTTGGCGGCCACCATTGGAACAGGAAATATTGCCGGTGTGGCGGGAGCCATCAGTATCGGCGGTCCCGGAGCAGTCTTTTGGATGTGGATGTCCGCGATTTTAGGGATGTGCACCAAGTTCTGCGAAGTTACCTTGGCGGTTTATTATCGGGAAAGCAATAAAAAAGGAGAGCTGTTGGGCGGTCCCATGTACTATATCAAAAATGGACTGGGCAGGCAGTGGATTTTTCTGGCTTACCTTTATGCAGTTTTTGGTATTCTTACGGTATTTGGCACCGGAAACGCGACTCAGGTAAATACGATTACAGCGGCTATTAATGAAGCCTTGTTCCATTTTTCCCTATTGCCTACGGAAGGAAATGGAAGGGTGAATCTTTTCATCGGCATAGTGATTGCTGTGCTGGTTGCTTTGATTTTACTGGGAGGAATCAAGAGAATTGGACAGGTGACGGAAAAGCTGGTTCCTTTTATGGCTTTGTTTTATGTCGTATTGTCCTTAGGGGTTGTTTTCCTTCATTTTGATAGGGTTCCCTCTGTTTTTACTACGATTTTTGCTTCTGCCTTCTCTCCCAGAGCATTTACGGGAGGTGCAGTAGGTAGCTTTATTTTGTCCATGAAGAAGGGAATTTCCAGAGGGATCTTCTCTAATGAAGCAGGTCTGGGAACCGGATCCATTGCCCATGCAACGGCGGATACCAGAAAAACCGGTTAAACAGGGATATTTTGGAATTTTTTGAGGTATTTTGCAGACACTATCGTGATCTGTACGCTGACGGCTCTCGTAATCTTATGCAGTGGCGTAGATATTCCTTTCGGAAGAGAAGCCGGCGCTGAGCTTACAATTTCAGGCTTTACCAGCACCTATGGTGCCTGGTCCAGTATTTTTACTGCGGTAGCTCTGTGCTGTTTTGCTTTTTCCACCATATTGGGATGGGGCTTATATGGAGCCAGGTTTACAGAGTTTGTCTTTGCCTCCCCCATAGCAGTAAAAGATTTTTAAGTCTTTATGCCTTGGTATCTATCTTGGGAGCTACGGTAGATTTATCCGTGGTTTGGTCTGTAGCGGATACCTTTAACGGTCTTATGGTGATTCCCAACTTGATTGCTCTCTTTCTCCTCTGTCCTAAGGTACTACAGTGTATTTCGGAATATCGAAAGAGTGAAGGATAGGACTCTGTCTATTATGCAAAATGAAAAGACTGTTGTCGTTTATGCAACAACAGTCTTTTCGTTTTGCACGTCCATGGAAAAGCTCCAGTTCCCCATTTGGGTTTTCGGGGTATGGATTTCTTCGTAGGACATTAAAGCAAAGCCTGCTTTTTCATAAAAACGGGCGTTATTTTCCGTGTTGGTAATCAGGGTGAATTGTCCCCCGCCTTCAGAGGCTACATAGGGAATGACACCTTCTTCCAGGAATTGTGCGCCGATGCCTTCCCCTCTACGGTTGTTTTTTACCGCTAAAGAGCTTAAATACCAGAAGGGGCATTTTTGGCTGTGAATTACTTTTTCCGCTTTTTCTGTCATGGAAATCCATGCCAAAGTCTTGAAAATACCGCCAATCATAAAGGTTTGCAGTGCCTTTTTGGAAACGTAGTCTTTAAATTCCACACCCTTGTCCATTGGGCTTTGGATTGCGGCTACGGCAAGAATTTCTCCGTCTTCTTCGGCCAGCAACATTCTCTGTTTTCCGTAGTAAATCTCCACGGCAATGGTTTGGATTGAGTGCACAAATTCTCTGCGCTTTTCATCTTCTTCAATAAAAATTAGAAAAAAATAAGGATAGTCAAAAAGAATCGGTTAATAAGTCTACGCAGGCAGTCAAATCTTTTTCTTCAGCAAAACGGTATTGTAACATGGATTCCCTCCGTAAATCTAAGCGTAATCATAGGAAACATCCTGTTTCCTTTTCGAAAGTAATTTCGACTCATTTATACAATAATATAAAATTTAATTTTCAAAGCAGGCGTTCATCATAGGAAGCACGGATACCGCCAATAAACTTCGGCCGGACTCTGGCTGCAGTAATATGGGCGTGGAGAAGTTCCTTTTGGGAAAGTCTAAGAGGAACCGCAACGGATTTTAGGTGCATTCCGATAAAGGTATCCCCGATATCCAGACCTGCATCAGCTTGGATTCTCTCTACAAGAATAGGATCTCGGAAACTCTCATAAGCTTTTGTGGAAAAAGATCCTCCTGCCTTTGGTTTCGGAACTACATTTACAGGTTCCGGAAAGGGAAGGGCTGCTCGTTCCACCACAAGGGCTCTGTTTTAAATGTTCACAACATTGGGTGGCCAAAAATACTTCTGATTCTTGACAGGCACGATAGATACCCTGAAACAAGCATTCTGCCGCTTCTAAACTGGAGCAGGTGCCGATTCTTTCTCCGATAACTTCAGAGGAAGAGCAACCCACCACAAGAATCTGCCCCTTCTGCAGCTTGGCTTTCTCTATTAATTCTTTACATAGAGAGTAGCTTTGTGTTTCCAGCTCCTTGGAACTGATTTCCGTAAGAGGATGTTCTGCTAAAGCGTCTAAATTTCCTCCGATATTTTCGTTATTCATAAAGGCTCCTTTCTCTTCTTTATGAAGAATTCCGGTAAATCCTCCGGTATGCGGTTTAAATTCTCTAACGGATGGAATAAAAATATTGTTGATTTCCTCTACAGTTTACTCGAATGAGGAAAAAAATTTTCAAGTATTTTGTGTGTAAGACAAAATAATTTACTTATAATTCATTTTTTGTATTGAGAAAAATTAAGCAACAGCATAGAAGAAAATACAAAGGCAAAGTTGATTATATTCTTAAAAAAATATATTTCTAAATTACGAACAGTGTGTTCTATAAATTCAATTTATTATAAGAATTTTAGTTTTTGCCGATAATGATTAGGTCGTAAAAATCGAGAAAAATGGAATTTTTCTACAGAAGGAGTGAAGGAACAATGAAAAACACGATTTGAGTACAACAAAGGGCAGACAAATGCAGGGGTCAAAAAGCGAAGCCATTCCTTAAGCGGAAGAATTTCTTTGAGCTTAGGTATTATCATGCTTTTTCTTATTTGCATTGATGACCGCTTTTTATCTTGGCAGTGGCCAGCGCCGCATTTAACAAGAAAAAATGAGCAAAATATGAATGCTCTATCTAACTTAAATGCCGGTAGAGTGAATAAAAATCACAATCAATACCAGTAATACTATGAAGTCTTTAGCAGACAGCTTTGTGAATTTTCATAAAGAAGATGGCGAAGATTCAGCTCTTATCGGAAAGAGCAAGCTGGAAGAAGCTACCGGAGCATTGACGGTTTCGGAGGCTGAAGAAGAGTATTATTTAATGAAGACCATGCAGGGCTTTTGCGAAAAACAATCTGGGGATTGTAAGCTGAGGCATTGCTCTTGGAGCCGGATGCATTTTCCAAGGAAAATAGCAATTATTCCCTTCGCTATGATACCGACGGAGACAAGTTCTCTATGGTGCCTTACGAAGTTTATAGTACACAGGATTTTTATAAGCAGGCTCAGGAGAGCAAGACAGCTTCCGCAACGCTTCCTACGGAAAATCCGGATACCGGTAAGGGTAGCTTTTATATGACTATCCCGATTCTGGATGGAGATCGTTTTTTTAGGAATTGTAACCACGGAGATTTCCACAGAGGTTTTTCAATGAGTTGGATATGAGTACTCTTGGCTACGAAAAATATGTTCTTTGATGTTTTAGACAATCAAAACAACTTCGTTTACAGTAATAACCCGGATGCCAAGGGAAAGAACTTAGGAGACCTTATCGGTCAGAAATATAACGATATGCTGGTGGAAAAGATGCAGAGCAAAGAAGCATTTTTCCAAAGAGATGGCCAGGTTCGTTACTATGTACCTTTGCAAATCGAGGGTGTAGATTGGTGGGTACAGACCGCTATGACGATTCCTCATTTTGATCAGGAGAGAAATCAGCTTTTTATTTGTGCTGATCTTATCCGAGGTCATCATTTTCATTCTGGTTCAGATTATTAACTTTGTGCGGATTTCCAATGCCTTAAAAGCCATTAAAGAAGATCAGTGAGGCCGGAAAAGAAGTGGCAGGCGGAAACTTCGATGTGGAAATTCATTATCCTCAGCAGGATGAAATCGGAGAGCTTTCTCGCAGTATTTCCGAAGTAATCGGAAGAAGTAAGAAGATTGTATTTGACCTTAGAGACCGTTTGGATGCTATGGCAGGCGGAAACTTTACCGAAAATCTGGAAAGCGAAGAGTATGTAGGAGATTATGCACCGCTTCTGGAAAGCTTAAAGCATATTCAAGAGGATATGAACAGAACCTTACAGGAGGTTCACGCTTCTTCCGTACAGGTATTAAGCAGTGCAGAGCAGGTAAATACCGGAGCGCAAAGCCTGTCTCAGGGTGCTACGGAGCAGGCTTCCTCCATCGAGGAGCTGTCTGCCAATATGCAGGATATTTCTCACTCTATTCAGGCTTCTACAAAGACTGCAGGAGATGCTTACAAGCTCCAGGGAGAAGCAGGAGTTGCGGTTCTTCAGTCCAATGAGAAGATGGAAGAAATGCGTAAGGCCATGGACGATATTACCGCAAAAGTCCAATGAAATCAGTAAAATCATTAAGACCATTGATGACATTGCCTTCCAGACCAATATTCTTTCCTTAAATGCGGCTATCGAAGCGGCAAGAGCAGGAGCAGCCGGAAAGGGCTTTGCCGTGGTGGCGGATGAAGTAGGAAACCTTGCCCAGAAATCCGCAAAGGCGGCACAGAATACCGGTTTACTCATTGAAGAAACCATTGAAGCTGTGGAAAAGGGAGCAAAAATCACCGAAGAAACAGCAGAATCCTTTAAATTCCGTTTCCAAGAGTACGGAAGAGGTAAAATACTTTGATCGAGAAGATTTCTTCCGCATCCAGTAAGGATTTGGAGGGTATCACTTCCTTAAATCAGGGCTTACAGCAGATTTCTTCTGTAGTACAGGCAAATTCCGCAACAGCAGAACAGAGTGCGGCAGCCTCCGAAGAGCTTACCGGTCAGGCCAATAAGATGAATGAATTGGTAGAGCGCTTCCGCTTGAAGGAAGAGTAAGAAACAAAAAGCTAAAAATAAAAAGCTAAAATAAAAAGCTAAAACAAAAGCTAAAACAAAAGCTAAGATAAAAAGCTAAATAACAGCTTAAATATTAGAAACAGCCTTTATGGATATTGGGCTGAAAAAAGGAAATTGATTTCCTGATTTCAGACCTATATTCTATAAAAAGGCTTTTTGTATTTTTAAAGTCCAAAAATTCATAGACATTTTTTTTCCCTATGGTAAGATAGAAAACGTAATTTTGTAAAAGAAACGGTCAATAGCTTAGGAGGAAAAATGAATAAAGAGATTGAAACGAAGGCAATAAACAGTATCCGTATTCTTTCTGCAGATGGAATCCAAAAGGCGAATTCAGGACACCCGGGATTGCCTTTGGGAGCTGCTCCCATGGCGTATACCCTTTGGGCGAAACACCTTCATTTTCATCCTGAGCATCCGGACTGGGATAACAGAGATCGCTTCGTTTTATCTGCAGGGCATGGTTCCATGATGCTCTATTCTTTGTTGCATCTTTTTTCCTTCGGTCTTACAAAGGACGATTTAATGCAGTTCCGTCAATTGGGTTCTCTTACCCCCGGACATCCGGAGTATGGTCATACCAGGGGATTGATGCCACCACCGGTCCCTTGGGGGCAGGTCTTGCTATGGCGGTAGGTATGGCTATGGCGGAAAGTCATTTGGCGGCAGAGTTTAATAAAGAAGATTTAAAGCTGGTAGACCATAGAACCTATGCTCTCTGCGGAGACGGTTGTCTGATGGAGGGAATTTCCTCCGAGGCTCTTTCCCTTGCCGGAACCTTGAAGCTGGATAAATTGACCATCTTGTATGATTCCAACAAGATTTCCATTGAGGGCAATACAGACATTGCTTTTACGGAAAATGTGGAACAGCGTATGCAGGCCTTCGGTTTTAAGACCTTAACGGTTGAAGATGGCAATGATATCGAGGCAATTTCCAAGGCTATTGAAACCGCCAAGGAAGACTGCTCCGCACCCTATTTTATTACTATTAAGACCCAAATCGGTTATGGTGTGCCCAAGAAGATGGGAAGTGCTTCTGCCCACGGAGAGCCTTTGGGAGAGGAAAATATTAAAGAGATGCGGAAGTTTCTAAACTGGGAAGAGGAAGAGCCTTTCCTTGTACCGAAGGAGGTTTATGCCCACTATGATGCTTTGGTAGAGGAAAAGAAGACTTCCTACAGTGCCTGGGAGGAGTTAAGAGCAAAGTATGAGAACGCCTACCCGGAGTGCTATGCCAAGTATTGTGCTTATCATAATCCGGGAAGTGCAGCCGCTCTTTTGCAGGAGAAAAAGCTTTGGACAGCAGTGGAGAAGCCGGAAGCAACCCGTGCTTCCTCCGGAGAAGTGATTCAGATTTTAAAGGATTTGGTGCCGAATCTTTTCGGCGGTTCTGCAGACCTTGCCCCTTCCACAAAGACAGAAATGAAGGGAGAGGATTTTTATTCTCCGGAAAATCCTCTGGGAAAAAAATATCCATTTCGGTGTAAGAGAGCTGGCTATGGCAGGCATTGCCAACGGAATTCTCCTCCATGGAGGACTTCGTTCCTATGTAGCGACCTTCTTCGTCTTCAGTGATTATGTAAAGCCTATGGCAAGACTGGCAGCCCTTATGGGATTACCCCAGATTTATGTATTGACCCATGACAGTATCGGTGTAGGAGAGGATGGACCTACCCATGAGCCAATTGAACAGCTGGCTATGCTGCGTTCCACTCCGAATTTCCGGGTGTTCCGTCCTTGTGACAGACAGGAGACTGCGGCGGCCTGGTTCTCCGCATTGTCCAGCACGGATTGTCCTACAGCTATTGTTCTAAGCAGACAGAATCTTCCCCAGTATTGTAAGGATGGAAGAGATGCTTTGAAGGGCGCCTATATTCTTTCCGGAGGAGAAGAGGAGCCTGAGTTAATCCTCATGGCCACCGGTTCTGAAGTAGAGCTGGCAGAAGAGGCAGCTAAGGTACTTCGGGGAGAAGGAAGAGCGGTTCGCGTAGTTTCCATGCCTTCCTTAGAAGTATTTGCTCTGCAAAGTCCGGAATATCAGGAGAAGGTATTACCCAAGTCTTGTAGAAAGCGTATTTCCATTGAGGCTCTTTCCACCTTCGGTTGGGGCAAATATGTAGGCTTTGAAGGAAAGAGTATCGGTCTGGATCGCTTCGGCGCCTCCGGCCCTGCCAAGTCCCTTTTCAAGGAATTTGGATTCACGGTAGAAAGAGTTGTGGAAGAGGCAAAGAGCTTATAAATTTTTCTGTTCAAGGAGGGAAAGAGATGAAATTTTTATATTGATACAGCGAATGTAGCGGAAATTCGAGAAGCCTATGATATGGGTATCATTGCCGGTGTAACCACTAATCCTTCTCTCATTGCCAAGGAAGGTCGGGACTATCAGGAAACCTTGAAGGAAATTGCTTCCTTTATGGATGGCCCCATCTCCGGCGAAGTACGGGCGGACAGCGATACTGCGGAGAAGATGATTGCGGAGGGACGGGAGATTGCCGCTTTGTCCAAAAAAATATGGTGGTGAAGATTCCTATGACGGCGGAAGGTCTGAAAGCGGTAAAGGTGCTGTCCAAGGAGGGAATCAAGACCAATGTTACCCTGATTTTCTCTGCAAACCAGGCTCTTTTGGCAGCCAGGGCGGGAGCAAGCTATGTTTCTCCTTTCTTGGGAAGATTGGATGATATTTCCTCCGACGGTCTTATTCTGATTCAGGATATTATGGATGTTTTTCAGCCAGTACCCGGAGCTGGAAACAGAAGTGATTTGCGCTTCCGTAAGACACCCGATTCATGTTTTTGGAATGTGCAAAGACCGGGGCGGATATCGCTACTGTGCCCTTCAAGGTTTTGTTGCAAATGATTTCTCATCCTCTGACAGATCAGGGAATTGAAAAATTTAAGGCAGATTATGCGAAGGCATTTCCAACGAGATATCGCACGCTTGCGAGCGACACTCGTTATAAATAAAGAATTGACATCTTTTTTTCACAGCACAGTATAGTAAAAAAATTGCTGTGAAAGATGACAATTTATGAGGGCACTATGGAAAAAAAGGAATATCCCAGGCGGTAATACAACGTTTACCCAGATATTATCGGTACCTAGAGGATTTAATGGATCAAAAAATTGATCGTATCTCTTCTTCGGAACTATCCAAAAGAATGCATTTGACTGCTTCCCAGATTCGACAGGATTTGAATAACTTCGGCGGATTCGGACAGCAGGGCTACGGTTATAATGTGAAGAATCTTCATGAGGAAATCAGGAAGATTCTAAACATCGATAGAGAGCATCCTATGATTATCGTAGGGGCCGGACATTTGGGCATTGCCTTAGCAAATTATACGAATTTCCGGAAGCGGGGCTTTGTCCTTCGAGGGATATTTGACTCCAACCCCAAGCTATGGGGAGAGAAGGTAGGAGATTTAAAGATTGCTCCTATGGAGGAGATTGAGTCGGTGGTAAAGCAATATCACATCCGCTTGGCCGCCATCTGCATCCCTAAGGATGTGGCAGTGCCGGTGGCGGAGAAATTGATTTCTTACGGCATTGACGGTCTCTGGAATTTTTGCCCATGTGGATTTGGAGGTACCGGATCACGTGGTGACGGAAAATGTTCATTTGTCAGAAAGTCTTATGCGCCTGTCCTACCGTGTCTTCGAGGAGCGTTCATGATTTTTGGGAATCGGCTGCGATATATTGAAATTGCCCGTTTAGAAAAATTAGTAAAAATTATACCCATAGGGTATTCACAGAAGAAGAACGCCGGCAAAGTGAGGGAAGACTCTCTCGCTTGGCCGGTGATTTTAGTGTAAAAGAAGCGGTGTCCAAATGCTTCGGCACCGGAGTAAGAAACTTCTCCCTTATGGATATTGAAGTGCTTAGGGATAGCCTGGGAAAGCCCTATGTGAAGCTCTACGGCGGCGCGGAAAAAAAATTTTTTTCTGGAAATGGGCGGAAAGGCTCTTCATGTCAGTATCAGCAATACCAAGGATCTGGTAATGGCCTATGCGGTTTTGGAAGGAGAAGGCTTTTAGATAATGTAATGAGAGTTTGATACATGCTAAAAAGATAGAATGAGATTTTGATAACTTCCAAAAGATATGATGAGATATAAAATCGAAAAGATATGATGGAATTCTGATAAAAATCGAAAAGATATGTTGAGATTCTGATGAATTCTAAAAACTGCGGTAATAATGTTACAAAAGAGGAACAGGATGGCTTCAAAATGAAAAATTTTTTTATTCCTAAACGAAATCCGGCTTCCCATAAGGGCTCCTATGGAAAATGTCTGATTCTTGCAGGGAGCGGAGGGGATGGCCGGAGCGGCTTATTTTGCGGCTTTTATCCGCTTATCGATCCAGTACCGGGCTTGTGAAGCTCTGTAGTGCAAAGGAAAAATTTGGGGATTTTACAGACCTTGATTCCGGAGGCTATTATTCTTTCTTTTTCGAAGGAGAAGGAGCATTTCCAAGAAGTAGAAAAGGCAATAGAATTGGCGGATTTTCTGCTCTTTGGTCCGGGAATGGGCACAGGGGAAGAGGCAAAAGAGCTATTGCGCTTAGTTTTGGAAAAGGGAAGAGTCCCTTTGCTGATTGATGCGGACGGGCTTAATCTTCTTTCAAGGGATTCCGCCTTACAAGCTTTGGCAAAAGCCTATGGAAGGAAATCCCTTTTATTCCTGACCCCTCATCTTATGGAGTTTTCCAGACTTTCGGGAAAAAGCCTTACAGAAATCGAAAATCGCGGAGGAGAAATTGCAAAATCCTTTGGAAAAGAGTACCATTGTATCTTGTTGTTAAAGTCTCACGATACCATGGTGATTTCTCCTGATGGAGAGCTTGTCTATCAAAGGAAGAGAAGCTGTGCCGCCCTAAGTAAGGGAGGCTCCGGAGATGTGTTTGCCGGAAGTTTGGCCGGGATTTATCTGATTTTTAGAGGAAGAATCTAAGCGAAAAGAGAAAGTCGGTTTGTCTCAGGAGATGATGCCTTTAAAGAATTCCGATAAAGAAAAAGAAGATAAGACCGCAAAGCAAACCCGGCAAGGCTGTATAGCGGCGATTTTGTCCTGTGAGGCGCAGATTTTAGCAGGAGAGCTGGCTGCCAAGGAATGGGGAGAACACGGAGTCCTGGCTGAAAATATTGCTAATGCCATGGGTAAGGCTCTGGAAATTTTTGGAAGAGCAGGGATGTTCGATAGACTAAGGATAAAAAGGGAAGACATTTGCCAAAAGGGCGAATCAGGGAATCTGTCAAGCTAAAAACGAATTAAAGAAGACAGATCACAGAAGACAGATTATAAAAAGACAGTTCGAAGAAGAAAGATCAAAGAAGACGATAAAAGAAGACAGCAAAAAGAAGACGGTAAAAGAAGGTAAGCGAAGAAATGTGTTTGGGAAGAGAAAGCTACGGCAGAACCTACGCGGTAGTGGAGTTAAGTTATTTACAGGATAATATCAAAGCAGTGAAATCCCATCTTCGGGAGGGGATGCAGTTTTGCGCCGTAGTGAAAATGGATGCCTATGGTCATGGAATCGTGGAGGTGGCCAGAGCTGTAGAGGAGGAATGTTCTCTCTTTGGGGTAGCCACCATTGAAGAAGGAATTATATTACGAAAGGGAGGAATCACCACGCCCATATTGATATTGGGGGTGGTTCCCAAGGGACAGTACAGAAGTCTTTGGCACTATGACATTATGCCCTCTCTGTTCACCAGGGAGCAGGGAGAAGCGCTCTCCGCTATTGCCAAGAAGGAAGGGAAGAGCCTACCCTGCCATTTGGCTTTGGACACCGGAATGGGAAGAATCGGTATTCAGGTTGAGAAAGAGGGAGCTGTAGAGTTGGGACTGGAGCTTTTTCTCTCTAAGCGGATTAGAAATCTGCGGTATTTTTTCTCATTTTGCCTGCTGTGACGACACAGATAAGTCTTATACGGAGATGCAGGAAAGGCGTTTTGCAGACTATCTTAGGGCTTTAGAGGAGAGGGGAATCAAGCTCCCCCTCTGTCATCTTTCCAACTCTGCGGGAATTTTAGAGGGACGGGGAGTACAGTACGATATGGTGCGGGACGGCATTGCGATGTATGGGCTTTATCCCTCCAGGGACATGCAAAGAAAGCTACCCTTGAAACAGGTTCTCTCCTGGAAGGCGAAAATCAGTCATATTAAAGAAGTTCCGGCAGGAGAAGCCATTTCCTACGGCGCAAGCTTTATTGCAAAGGAACCCATGCGGGTGGCAACGGTTCCGGTGGGCTATGGAGACGGTTATCCGAGAGTACTTTCCAACAAAGCAAAGGTATTGGTGGGAGGAAAGCCTTGTCCCATTCTTGGTAGAGTTTGTATGGATCAGTTCATGATAGATGTGAGCCATACGGAGGCGGAAATCTTTCAGGAAGTCACCCTTCTGGGACAGGAGGGAGAGGAAGAGATTTCTCTTTATGATTGGGAGGAATGGGGCGTTTTTTCCTATGAATTCCTCTGCAACCTGGGAAATCGAGTGCCGAGAGTTTACAAAAATGAAGGGAAAATGGGTGGGAACCTATGATCCCCTGTCTTCCTTGCATATCGAGGAATATCAGGAGGAAGAAGGCTAAATCCGGGAATAAGCCTATTAAGCGACTATGCGGATGGAGTCAAAAACCGGAACAAAAATGTTTTTAAAAAAATTCAGAGACCCCGAGGCAAAAGGAGTGGCTCGCTTTGTGGAACGACTTGTTTTTGGAAAAAAACTTGCATAGAAGGGGAAGACTGGATAATATAGAAAAAAATATTATAGAAAGTAGGAGATAAGCATGTCAGGACATTCAAAAATATTCAAACATTAAAGCAAAGAAAGAGAAAAATGATGCTGCAAAGGGAAAGATTTTTTTACCATTATCGGTCATGAAATGCCTTAGCCGTAAAGCAGGGAGGAGCAGATCCTGCCAGCAACTCCAAGTTAAAGGATGTCATTGCCAAGGCAAAGGCTAACAATATGCCTAACGATACCATTCAGAACGGTATTAAGCGTGCAGCAGGTGCTTTGGATACGGTAAACTTTGAAGAGCTGCAGTATGAGGGCTACGGGGTAAACGGTGTAGCCATTATCGTTAAGGTATTGACCGACAATAAGAATCGTTCCGCAGCGGATGTTCGTTCCGCCTTCACAAAGGGAAAGGAAGCCTGGGAAGCCAGGGCTCCGTATCCTTCCTTTTTGAGGAAAAGGGACAGATTATTCTGGATAAGGAAGAAATGGAAGACTTAGGCCACGATGCGGAAGCCTTGATGGATATGGCGATTATGGCCCGGTGCTGAGGATTTACTGGAAAGAGATGATTACTATGAGATTCTCACTGACCCCACCGAGTTTTTCCTCCGTACGAGAAAAGCTGGAGCAGGAGAACCTGCCTATGGCGGAAGCCGACGTGGTTATGATTCCGGGAAATACCGTTTCCGTAACTGACGAAGAAGCAGTAAAGAACTTGAGAAAGACTCTGGACCTTTTGGACGCATCCGATGATGTGCAGAATGTCTATACGAATTGGGAAGAAGAATAGGTCTGACTTTCTGATAAAGGGCAGAAGAAAAAGAGAATATAGAGCTGGAAACAAATTTCTATTTCATACAGTATAGGTCTGGAATGGGGGCAATCTGAGCCCGCCGGTACTTGCGAAAAACAGAAGGAACTGAAGTTTTTCGCTTAGTATCCGATGCAGGGCGAGGTTAGCGGAGACGTGCCCCAATTCCAGACCTATCTGTTATGAAATGCGTTACTTTTTCTCCTCTTTTTTTCTTCCTCCACACTTTACCAGGGGAAGTCTTTTAACTTCTTCCAGAGCCAGTTTTGGGCTTACCAGAATGGAATAATTCTGGTGATAAATAACAAAGCCCAGGGCGGCTCCGGGGACCTTTTTCAGGTTCTTCTTCTGGGTATAATCCACCTCTACCTTTTGGCTGCTGCCTTCCGAAGAGAAGTAGGCGGCCAGCTCTGCAGCCTCTTCAAAGAGACGATCAGGGAAGTTCTTCCAAATCCTTTCCCTCTGTTTTAGCGATTACATGGGAGCCGGGAATATTTTTTTCCATGGAACCAAAAATCCTTTCCTTCCGCAATCTGGAAGCTGAGGATTTCATTTTGCTGGTTATTTTTTCCCACATAGAGAAGATAGCCGTCTGAAGAACGGAAAAGTCTTGGCTTGGACTGGTCTTCCTTTCGCTGTTTTTTCTTCTTTCCGTTTACTTTTTTTGATATAGCCGAAGTCTCCCATTTCTGCCCTTATGGCATCTAGATCTCCTGCGCTTTCCGCAAGCTGTATACTGTTCATAATGGATTGGAGGTGGTAGAGCGTTTTTGCTTTCTGCTACCTGCTCTAAAAAGGTTTTGTTCCGTCCTCTTGGCCTTATCATATTTTTTTCAAAAATATTTCTTGGCGTTATCCATAGGAGAAAGGGTAGGATTCAAAGGAATTTTTTCTTCTTTTCCTGTATAGTAATTTTCGCATACCAGTTCTTTCTCTCCTCCGGAAAGGCTGTAGCCATAGGTGGTTAAGAGTTCTCCGTAGATTCTGAATTTATCTTTTTTTCTCCGTATCCTTTAACTGCTTTTTCCTGCAATGCCAGCTTTTTATTACAACGCTCCAGAAGGGTATGGCACTGCTTCTTTAAGTCGGTGGATTTTTGCCGTACTCTGTCGTCCCTCTCCTTATTTCCATAGTATTGAAGGAGGAGGGCGGAGGGGGAAGCAATGTATTCTTCGGAAAATGCCGGATTGCCCTTGTATTGTTGGACGGAGAGTGCAGAAAAAGTCAAAGGCTTTTTCTCCCTCATACAAAAATGACCGGATGAAAATCCTTTTCCTGAATCGTTTTCCGAAAGGCCAAAAATGGCTTCCTTAACCTGCATCCCTTCCTCCGAAGATAAGGTATTGGAGAGTTTATCGATGGGGAGAGAAGCGTTAAGGCAAAGCTCTCTGGCTAGCAAGGGGCTTAGTCCGGAGAAGCTTTGGAAGAGGCATTCCCATAAGGGGAAGGCATCTTTTTCCAAAAGTGTATCCAGCTTATCCATAGGGAAGGATAAAATATTTTCCTTATGGAAGGCATCCGGAATGAAATATTCCCTCCCGGGAAGCACCTCTCTTACGGAGGACTGGCTCAGGGAGATTCTCTTTATGGCGTCTAAAATCGTATAATCTTCCTTCAGCAAAATGATGTTGGAATACTTACCCATAATCTCCACAGCCAAATGCTTGATACCTACATCCCCCAGCTCATCTCTGTGGGATATATCCAAAAAGAGCACTCGCTCCAGTCCTGCCTCCGTAAGCTTTAGAGAAGCCTGCCGAATGCTTTGAATAATGCCGTTTCCGATATGCTTTCGAAGGGACATACAAAAAGCTGGGGGCGGTAATGGGGGCGGTTTTTCCTTCATTTGCCAAATATAGAAGAGGGAAGGAGGGATTGGCGGAGAGGTGGAGAATCTCCGTGTTTTTTCCTTCTTTATAAAAAAAGTTGCAATTCATCCTTTTCACTTTGGATGATTTTGGAAATCTTTCCGCCTAAAATTCGTTCTTGAAATTCCGCGATGCACGCTGCAAGATACAATCCGTCAAATGCCATGAAAACCGTCCTTTTCCACTTGAAATAGTAAATCCACCTTGCTATCATACTGGAATACCGGCCTGTAAGTTTGGTGGTTTATACGTAAATGAAAATTGCCGACAGGAAAGTTCTTTATCCTTTCCGGCTATGACTTTTCCTGTATTTTCGTAGGAAAAGCTACAAAGAGGATAAAGTAAAGGCATGAAAAATGCAAGAGAGGGGGCTCTATGAGTATCAAAAGTATGACAGGATTCGGCCGCTGTGTGGGAGAGAAGGATTGCTCCGGTATCACGGTGGAAATCAAGTCGGTTAATTCCCGTTTTTTAGACCTGTCTATACGCCTGCCCCGGACTATGCAGCATCTGGAAATGAAGTGTAGAGAATGGGTGAAGGAAAGAATTTCCAGGGGAAAGGTGGAAATCTTTGTTTCTCTGGAGGACAGCACGGAAAAAAAGAAGAAGCTTTTTGCTTCGGGAGGATTTACTGGATGCCTATGTGGAAAGCATTAAAAAAGTAGCCGAAAAATATTCTCTTCCCTATAATCTGGATGCCAAGGAGCTGGTATTCTTCCCGGAAGTGGCTCAGATTGTGGAAGGGGAGGAAGAAGATCGGGAGGAAGCTCTTTTCTTGGCTATGGAGCTGGCTATGACAGAATTTCAAAAGGCCAGAGAGAAGGAAGGAAGCAATTTAAAAAGAGATATTCTTTTAAAAACTTTCGGAAATGCAGGAAGGCATTGACTTCATTAAGGGAAAAAGAAGGAGATATTCAAAAGGCTTATGCTGAGCGTCTTCGGAAGAAGATGGAGGAGATGCTTTCCGGAAGAGAGGTAGAGGAAGGCAGAATTCTGCAGGAAGTGGCAATTTTTGCCGACAAGGTGAGTACGGATGAGGAAATCACAAGACTGCAAAGTCATATCCAAAGAATGGCGAAACTTTTAGAGGAAAAAAATTCCTATAGGAAGAGATTTGGATTTCCTTTTGCAGGAAATGAATCGGGAAAGCAATACCATTTTGTCCAAGGCCAATGATTTATCCGTATCCGAGAAGGCTTTAAAATTGAAAAATCATATCGAAAAGATTCGAGAGCAGGTACAGAATATAGAATAAGGGAAGCAGGAAAGAAGAATGGAAAAGCATAAAGAAAAGGGAATTTTGGTGGTTGTGTCCGGGTTTTTCCGGGGCAGGGAAGGGAACGATTATGAAGAATCTGACCCGAAAATATGATAACTATGCCCTGTCCATTTCCGCAACAACAAGAGCAGCAAGACCGGGAGAGGAGGAAGGAAAGTCCTATTTCTTCGTCAGCAAGGATCGCTTTGAAGAGATGATTGACCGGGATGAGCTGGTGGAGTACGCCAAGTATGTGGACAATTATTACGGAACGCCCCGAAAGTTTGTGGAAGATTGTCTTAATGAAGGAAAGGATGTTATTCTGGAGATAGAGATTCAGGGAGCCTTGAAAATTAAGAAAAAATTTCCCGACAGCCTTTTGATTTTTATGGCACCGCCTTCCGCAGAGGAGCTTAGAGCCAGATTGATCGGCAGAAACACCGAGGATGAGGCAACAGTTAATAAACGCTTAAGTCGTGCTATTGTAGAGGCGGAAGGCGTGGAGGCCTATGACTATATTCTTGTGAATGCAGATATTGACACATGCACGGAAAAACTGCATAATTTAATCCGTGCCTCTCATGATCGGGCAGAGGTACATTTGGATCTGATTGAAGAAATCAGAAAGGACTTAAGGAGGATAGAAGATGCTACGTCCAACGTATAATGATTTAATAGAATCTATGAACCGCAATAGAGAAGAGGGGGAATTGGAAGTACAGTCTCGCTATTCCGTAGTAATTGCCAGTGCTAAGAGAGCCAGACAGCTGATTGACGGAGAGGAACCTTTGATAAAGGGAGAAGAGGGAAAGAAGCCTCTTTCCATGGCGATTGAAGAGATTTCCCGTAACCTTGTCAACGTGGAAAAAGGGCTTGGATTATGAGGACGAGCCTATTATTATTCCGGAGAAAGAAGAGTACTCTCGTTATGCCATTGATGAAGATTTAGACGAGGACGAGGATGTAGAGGAAGATCCGGAAGAAAAGGACGAAGAGGAAGACTATTCCGAAATGGATGAGGAAGAGGAAGACTTCGGAGAAGACGATTATCAGTCTGATAGTGAGGCCTAATGAAGCTTTATCTGGAGAGCTTAGGCTGTGATAAAAATAGAGTAGACGCGGAGAAGCTGCTTTTTGAGCTGTTAGAGAAATATCCCGGTTCCTCCGTTACCGACGAGCCAAGTGAGGCGGAGATTGCCATTGTGAACACCTGCTCCTTTATCGGTCCCGCCAAGGAAGAAAGTATTCAGTGTATTCTGGATTTGGCGCAATACAAGGAAACAGGGAAAGCTGGAGAAGCTTATTGTGGCAGGTTGTCTTGTAGAGCGCTACAAGGACGAGATTCGGAAAGAGCTTCCGGAGATTGATGAAATTACTTCCGTAAAGGATTATGTGAAGAGACTGGACCATCAGATGGCCAGGGTAGAAAGCGGAGAGAAATACAGTCGCTACTTAAAGATTGCGGAGGGCTGCGATAAATATTGCAGCTACTGCATTATTCCAAGGCTTCGCGGCCATTATCGTTCCATTCCCAAAGAGCTGATTTTGGAAGAAGCAAGAGCTTTGGTTTCGGAAGGGGCCGGGGAGCTGATTTTGGTTGCCCAGGAAACCACTCTTTACGGTACGGATCTTTATAAAAAGAAGGCTTTGGCGGAGCTTTTGGCAGAGCTTTCCGAGATTCCGAATCTTCATTGGATTCGGATTTTGTACTGCTATCCGGAGGAAATAGAACCGGAGCTGATTCAGGAAATGAAGAGAAATCCGAAGGTGTGTCACTATCTGGATCTTCCTATTCAGCATGCCTCCGACAGGATTTTAAAGAGGATGAACCGGAGAACCAGAAAGGAAGAGCTGAAGGAAAAGATTGCTCTTTTAAGAAAGGAAATGCCGGATATTGCTTTGCGTACCACGATTATTACCGGCTTTCCGGGAGAGACGGAAGAGGATTTCAAGAGGTTTTTGGACTTTATTTCGGAAATGCGTTTTTGATCGTCTGGGTGCCTTTCCCTATTCTCGGGAAGAGGGAACCAAGGCAGCGGAGATGGAGGATCAGATTTCGGAAAAAGCTGAAAAAAATCAAAGACTTTCTCAGATTATGGAGCTGCAGCAGAACATTGCCTTTTCGCAAGGCGGAGGAGCAGATTGGAAGAAAGCTGAAGGTTTTTGGTTTGCGGCTATGATGAGGAGGAGCAAAGAGTGCTTTGCCGTTCCTATATGGATGCTCCGGATGTGGACAGCTATCTCTATGTTTTTCGGAGAGAAGAAGGAAGCGGGAAGCTTCCTATATGCGAAGGTAGTAGATACGGAAGGCTATGATTTGATAGGAGAATGGTGTGAATCTACCGAATAAATTAACGCTGTTACGAGGAATTTTGGTTCCTTTCTTTGTATTTTTTTATCCTTTTTGAGGGTGGAAACAATCTTCTTTACCGTTATATCGGTTTGGGAATTTTCTGCTTTGCCTCCTTTACGGATTTTTTTAGATGGCTATCTGGCCAGAAAGAATCATTTGGTGACCAATTTCGGAAAATTCATGGATCCTTTGGCGGACAAGCTTCTGGTGTGCTCTGCCTTAATTTGCTTGATTCCCCTGGGAGAGCTGCCAGCTTGGTATGTGGTCATTCTAATTGGAAGAGAGTTTGTGATTTCCGGTTTTAGATTGGTTGCGGCAGATCATAATATCGTTATTGCCGCATCCATCTTTGGAAAAGCGAAAAACAGCCAGTCAAATGGTTATGATCATTTTGCTTCTTTTACAGATTCCTGCTTTGGCTTTTTGTAAATCAGATTTTTATTGTTTTATCTTTAGTGCTCACCATTCTTTCTTTGGTGGACTATGTATATAAAAATCACAGGGTGATTTCAGAGGGAGGCTTTTAATGGGAGATAAAAAAGAAAAGAAGGTTCTAGTGTATAATAGTGAGGCGCCCATTGAAGAACAGGTGGTTTCTTTATTGAAAGGTTTAAAGAAAACCATAACCACAGCCGAAAGTATAACAGGCGGCATGATTTCCGCCGCTATTACTTCTGTGGAAGGAGCTTCCGAGTGTTTTAAGGTGGGCTATGTCAGTTATTCCAACAAAGCAAAAAGGAAGTTGCTTTCCGTTAAGAAGGAGTTATTACGAAAGGAAGGAGCAGTTTCCTCCTCTGTGGCAAAGGAAATGGCTATTGGAGCCATGATGGAATCCGAGGCGGATTTGGCGGTTGCCGTAACCGGTAATGCAGGTCCTACTGCCTTGGAGGATAAAGAAATCGGTCTGGTTTACATTGCGGTTTGCGCCGGAGGAAAGACAAAGGTAGAAGAGTATCATTTTACGGGAACTCGAAAAGAAATCCGGGAACAATGCTGTAACACCGCATTGGTGATGGTAAGAAACTATCTTTTGGAAAAAAATGACTTAATATGCGTTTTTTCAAAATCTTTACAGTTTGGTGAAAGAGCCAAGAACTACATTCCCTATTTGATGGAGAATTTAAGAGAGGGACATACGGTTCCCATGTGCTATTTAATCTACTCCGGCTTGGGAAATAACCTATATGAATTTTATGGGGCTCCCCATTGGTCCTTGCCCACATTTCCCAGAAAAGAGGAAGAAATCCTTGGGGTGGCTTATGGCTATAAAGATGCCCTGTTGCTGGTGTCCGGGATGACCCGGCAAGCTTTGGAGGAAGAAAGGAAATGCTCCTTGTCTTAGGGATTCTCAAATGGATATTGCTGATTATTCTTATCCTATTTTTGCTGCTTCTTATCTTGCTTCTACTGCTCTTGTTTGTTCCCTTTCGTTATGAAATCTTCGGGGAAAAGGAGAGAGAGGAGAAATTACCAAGAGGAAGGGGAAAGCTCAGCTATCCCGGTTTAAAAATTTCCGGAAGCTTTCAAGAGGGAAATTTAGAATACAAGGGAAAGTTTTTTATGGCTTACCCTCTTTGAAGGCGGTAAGGAAGAGAATTCTGAAAAGCAGGAAGAAGCTTCTGAAAATGGAGAAGATTCAGGGGCAGCAGGCAGGGCTTAAAGAGGAAGAAAGTTGATGAAGGCTATGGAAAAAAATTCTTTCCATCCCTAAGAATGCCATGCGGAAGGGGAAAGAAATAAAAAAGAAAATCCGGATGCTTACCCAGGAAGAAACAAAGGAAATGCTTGTCCTTGTTTTTCGTCAGATTCTCTATCTTCTTCATCATGCCAGAATCAGGAACTGGAAGGGGGAGCTTTATCTTTCCATGGAGGATCCCTACACCTTGGGGCAGGTTTTGCAGGGAATAGCACTTTTATCCCCATTCCTCGGAGATTCCCTGTATGTTTATCCGGAATTTGATGACTCCTATTACTACGGAGAGCTTAAGGCAAAGGGAAAGTTTCGTTTGATCCATATCGTTATCGTGGCTGTTCGTCTTCTTCGGAACAGGAAGTTCCGAGAATTGCTTTTTAAGGGAGGAAATGATGGCAAATCATAATACACAAGAATTACTGAACGCCCTGTTTCAAGGCTTAGATGGTTTTGTCCAGTCGAAAACCGTGGTGGGAGAGCCCATTGTTGTGGGAAACACCACCCCTGATTCCTCTGATGGAAGTAAGCTGCGGAATGGCCAGTGGAGCCTTTATGAAGGAGAATCAGAAAAAGGGAGATGGAGGAGCGGGAGCCATGAGTTCCAAAATCACTCCTGCTGCCATGCTGATTATCCAGGAGGGAAGAACAAAGCTCATTCGTGTGAAGAATGAAGATGCTTTTTCCAAGATTATTGATATGATTCCCGAGGCCATTGATAAGATTACCGGAGGCAGTAGGGTAACAAAGTCTGCAGAAGATTTGGCGGAAGAGAATCTGGAAAGCTTAAAAGCGGAACAATGACACAAAGGCCAAGGAGAAGCTTTCAAGGAGAGCTCTGCTACAGTAATTGAACTGCCGGAGGATGAGGACATCGAAGAAATCGACCTGGTGGATATTGATTTGACAGAGTAAAAGGGGGAAGAAGGGACAACTTCCATTAGTTTTTGGAAAAAACCAAGAAAGCCCTTGCAAGAAACTATTCTTTTTGCTATTATATTTTAGTCGCTGTTTTGCGGTGGAACTTTTAAAAGAGGGAGGTGCAATCATGGCTAAGTGTGCTATTTGTGAGAAGGCAGTGCATTTCGGCAATCAGGTAAGCCATTCACATAGAAGATCTAATAAGATGTGGAAAGCAAATGTGAAATCGGTTAGAGTTAAGGTAGATGGCGGTACAAAGAAGATGTACGTATGTACTTCCTGCCTACGTTCCGGAAAAGTAGAACGTGCCGTATCCGGCGTAGCTGAATAAGATTTTAGAAAAGATATTGTGAAAGCAATATCTTTTTTTATGCCCCAAATTCAAAATTGAATTTGTCTTGCATGGAAGATTGGAAAGATTATGCAGCAATCGCTTTCCATAGTTAATCCCTTAAAACGCAATATTTTTTAAATACTTAAGAAAGAATTATGTTTTATCCCTAAGATTCCCTACTACTTATAGGGTAAAAAGAAAGAGAATCGAAATACTTTAAAGGAGAAAGCTATGGTTCAATGCAAAAATTTAACAAAAAAATACGGATCCAAGGTTGCTCTTAGGGATGCTACCTTACATATTTATCCGGGAAATATTTATGCTCTTTTGGGGCCAAACGGTTCCGGAAAAACCACCTTCATGAAGATTCTTGGGGATTTAACCAAGCAGAGCAGTGGAGAAGTATTATTTGAGGGAAAGCCCTTAAGCATTCAAAGTAGAAAAGACATTGCCTATCTGCCTACAGAAAGTCAGGCCTATCCCTTTATGACAGTGGGAGACTATGGAAAGTATCATAAAAGCTTCTTTCCGGAATTTCAGGAGGAAGAGTACAAGAGAATGCTGGAAGAGATGGATATTTCTCTAAAGCTTCCCTTCAAGGCCTTATCCACCGGTATGGACAAGAAGGCAAGAATTGCGGCAACCCTTGCCCGAAATGCAAAGCTGGTGCTTTTGGATGAGCCCTTTAACGGAGTAGACCTTCTGGCCAGAGAAGAAATTGAAAAAATGATTTTGGAAAAGAAACAAGAGAACAGTACCATCCTTCTTTCCAGCCATTTGGTGGAAGAGGTGGAGGATTATGTTCAGTTTGCTATTTTCTTCCATCAGGGAAAGGTACTTTCCGTGGAACAGCTTGAGAGGATGCAGGAAAATAAGGGGCAGAATCTTACAGAACGTTACAGAAGTCTTTTGGGAAAAAAGAAGGAGGGCTAAATGCTGACATTACTACAATATGAAATGAAAAAAACCGCTTTTATGAAGATTCTCTGCGGATTTGCCCTTTTTATTTCCCAGGCCTTTGTGATGCTGGGAACAGCAACGGATAATTATGTGGTAGCCGGTCTTGGCGCAGGTTTACTGGTTTTCTTCAGTTTTCTGGTGATTTTTATTCTGGGATTATCCAGTATGGCCAGTCTAAGCAAGGATTTAAATACAACCCAGGGCTATATGCTCTTTATGCTGCCGAAACACAGTGCCTATTTCTTATTGGCGAAGATTGTTGAAAGCTTAGTAAGTACCTTTTTGTGCAGGCCTGGTGATTGTCCTGATTTTCTTTTTAATATCAGCTACTTTGCTATTGATACAGAGGCATATAAAGATCTTTTGGAAATGTTTTGGAATCTTGTGATGAGCGGAAAAGGCTTTGGGACACTTAGTTTATATATGATTCGTTTTCTTGCCACTGCGGCGGCTTTCTGGATTTTTCCTTTCCACCATGGCGATTCTTTGTGTGACGGTACAGGCCAGCATATTTAAAGGAAAGGCATTAGCCTTAGTAGTCAGCATAATTGCTTTCTTTTTGCCTCTTTTTATATTTGTTCAGTGCCTTGCCGGAGCTGGCCGCTAACATATCCTGGGAGTACAAAGATCCGATTTTTTTATGGAATGATTATAGTATTATCTGTCGGCTCTTTGCACTTTCATCCTATCTTTTAGAGAAGCAAAGAAATTTTTTAAAAAGGCGAAGAGGAAGATTCTTTAAGAGATCAAAAAGAAAAAGAGACAGTTCATTCATCCTGAACAACAATAGATTTCCTTTTCAGAACAGGGAAAATGGGGTATACTATACGAAATTCTCATCATAGCAGGTTCTGCCCTTAGGGCATAGGGAGCATTTGCTTACAGGAAAAAAAACATAATGACTAAGAATGGACAGAAGATAGGGATTGGAGGAAAGACAATGAAAGGAAAAATCTCCTCTCATTACGGTGAGGGTACAAATCTCCGAAGAAGTCGTTGCAAGCTACGCAGGAAATGCAGCAGTTTCTTGCTTTGGTATTGTTGGAATGGCTGCGGTTCCCATTTCCGGAAAGGGACTGGCAAAGCTTTTGAAGCAGGAAAGCTATCACAAGGGCATTTCCGTGGATATTCAGGGAAATGAAATCAGTCTGGACTTCCATGTGATTGTGGCTTATGGCGTGAGCATTCAGGCTGTGGCTGAAAACCTGATGGAAAGTGTAAGATACAGAATTTCACAGTTTACAGGAATGAAAGTTAAACGAATCAATGTATATGTAGAAGGGGTTCGGGTAATCGATTAAGTTTCGTAGAAATAGGAGGAATTTACCTGTGGGTAAAGTACTAAGTGCAAGGGATTTGCAGAAGGCTTTCTTAGCCGGGGCAAATCAGCTGAATGCAAAGAAGGATTTGATTAATGAGTTAAATGTCTTCCCGGTTCCGGACGGAGATACGGGAACCAATATGACCATGACAATCCTTTCCGCAGCAAAGGAAGTGGCAAATATTGAGGGAGGAAGCTTAAAGGAGATTTGTAAGGCGATGTCCAGCGGATCTCTTCGTGGAGCCAGAGGAAACTCCGGCGTTATCCTTTCTCAGTTGATTCGTGGATTTACGAAGGAATTATTGGAAGTAAAGGAAGCTGACAGCATTGTTTTTGGCGAAGGCCTTCCAAAGAGCTGTGGAAACAGCCTATAAAGGCGGTAATGAAGCCGAAGGAAGGAACCATTTTAACCGTTGCCAAGGGGATGGCGGATAAGATTATGGAGCTGTCTTTAACAGAAGAGGAGATTTTGCCTCTTTTGGAAAAAGGTAGTGGCCTACGGAGATGAGGTTTTTAAAGAAAACTCCGGAAATGCTTCCTGTTTTGAAAGAGGCAGGAGTGGTGGATTCCGGTGGAGCCGGTTTAATGTGTGTACTGGAAGGGGCTTTGCGTTCCTTAAAGGGCGAGAAGATTGAACTGGATTTGGAATTCAAGGAAGATTCCGGTGTTTCCGCATTAACGGGTGAGAGAAAGAGTAGAGAGAGATATCCACTGCGGACATTCGTTTCGGGTATTGTACGGAATTTATGGTCAATGGTGACCACCCCTTCTCTGATGAAGAGGTGGAGAAGCTTAGAGACTACCTTTCCGGTATCGGTGATTCCATCGTTTGCTTTTTCCGATGAGGATTTAATTAAGGTACATGTGCATACCAATCATCCGGGAGATGCCTTTGAGAAGGGTCTTACCCTGGGCTACCTTTCCAAAATGAAGGTAGACAATATGCGCCTTGAGCATCATGAGGTATTGATTGAGGATGCTTCCCGTATTGCCGCCATGGAAAAAGCTGGAGGAAGAGCCTAAGGGTGCAGAAGCTCCTAAAGAGTCTGAGCCGGTGGAGGAAAAAGGACTTCGGATTTGTGGCCGTATGTTCCCGGTGACGGACTGAGAGATATTTTTCTTAGACCTTGGGGTAGACCAGGTGGTTTCCGGGGGACAGAGTATGAACCCCTCCACCGAAGATTTGTGTGCTGCGGTAGAGAAGATTCATGCTAAGCATGTCTTTATTTTACCCAATAACAAGAACATTTTACTGGCTGCCCAGCAGGTAAAGGATATCCTGGAGGATCGTTCCGTATCCGTAGTACCCAGTAAGACAATTCCCCAGGGAATTTCCGCAATGATTTCCTTCCAGCCGGAGGGAACGGTGGAGGAGAATCAGGAGGGTATGGAAGACAGCCTATCCATGGTTTCTTCCGGAGAAATTACCTATGCGGTTCGAGACACCAGCATTGACGGAAGAGAAATCCATAAGGGAGATATCCTTTTCTTAGGCGATCAGGGATTACTTTCCGCTGAAAAAAAGCATTTCCTTGGCTATGAAGGAAGGCTTGGAGAAGATGGGAGAGGGAGAAATCCTGAGTCTTTACTATGGAGAGGGCGTTACGGAAGAAGAGGCTAAGGCCTTGGAGAAGGAGATTTTGGAGTATATGCCGAATCTGGAGGTGGAGGTTCATGCCGGCGGACAGGCAGTGTACTATTATCTTCTTTCCCTAGAGTAAGAGTCGTTTTTACAGAAATGTATTCGCTATTTAAACAAAGCTTATTAATTCAGGACAACCAAGCTTTCTGCGTTATAGCTTTGCACCGGGGGCACGCTTTCGCTAACCTCGCCACGCAGCAGTACTAAGCTTCAAGCGTCGCTTCGCTCGCTTTCAGCAAGTACTGGCGGGCTCAGATTGCCCACCGTTTCAAAGCTATAACGCAGAAAGCTAAAAGCTACCCGGAGGAATTGATAAGCTTGTTTTTTTGTGAGTTTAAAAGGAGATCTATGCTTCAGGATGCTGTGGAAAGGATTAAGGGGTAGGAGAAAACCGCCGCTCTTTTTCATAAAATGAATATTTACACAAAGGAAGATCTTTTAGATGATTTTCCTATTTCTTATCTGCAATATCCCAAGCTTTGTCCTATCTCGGAAGCCAGGGAGAAGGAGTGGATGGCTTTTTCTCTTGTACTTTTGGAGGATGCCAGAGTTTTACGAAATACCAAGCTTTCCATGCTGCAGTGCTCCGCCGGGGATGAGAGCGGAAAGCTACTGATTCAATACTTTCATGCAACTTACCTTTTAAAAACTTTAAAAAGGGAAGAAAACTGGTGTTTTTCGGGCAGGTCAAAAAGCTTTCGAGGGCATTTTATCCTGCAGCAACCTAAGATTTTTTTCTTTTGGAGGAGTACGAGGAAAAAGAAAGAGCCTAGAGCCGATCTATTCCCTTCGAAAGGGGCTTGGAAATGCCCCTAAGAAGAAAGTGTATTCAAGAGATTTTTCAAGGAAGAGCCGAAGATTTTTAGAAAGTTTTCCTCAGGATTTTTGGAAAAAAAGAAGGGCTATGTAATAAAAAGACAGGCTATGGAGTATCTGCATTTGCCGAAGAGAGAAGAGGAGAGGCAGGAGGGCTTAAAGCGTCTTGCCTTTGAAGAATTGTTTTACTACAGCCTCTTTCTGGAAAAAGGAGGAGAGGGACTTTCTAAGTCTTTTCGGGTAATGAGGGAAAAATTCAGGAAAGAGGGAAGAGTTTCAAAAGGGACTGCCTTTTTCTTTGACGAAAGCCCAATCAGCGGCTTTGGAGGAGATGGATAGGGTATTTTCCCAAGGAGAGACTTCTTCGCTTTGTGCAGGGAGATGTGGGATCAGGAAAAACAATTTTGGCCTTCTATGCCTTGTACCTTATGGCTTCCCGGGGCTTCCAAACAGCCATTATGGTGCCTACGGAAATTTTGGCTCAACAGCATTTTCTAAAAACTGCAAAAACTGCTGGAAGAGAATCAATGGGAGATTCCCATAGCCTTACTGATTGGCAGCAGCAGTAAGAAGGAGAAGGAAAGAATTTATCAGGGACTTAAAGATGGCAGTATTCTGGGGGTAATCGGTACCCAGGCTTTGATTCAGGAGGGCTTGGCTTTTTCCAATCTGAAAATGTTGGTGATTGACGAACAGCACCGCTTCGGGATTCAGGAAAGAAACCGTTTGGAAAAAGAAGGGGCAAAATCCCCACTGCATCTACCTTTCCGCAACACCCATTCCCCGTTCTTTGGTAAAGCTGCTCTATGGCGCTGTGCCCTACCTGCTGCTTTCGGAAAAACCGGCCAATCGTCTGCCTATTAAGAACGCCCTGCTTTCCCCTGCGGATCGGGAGAAGGCCTTTTCCTTCATTAAAAAGGAGCTGGACAAGGGGCGACAGGCCTACATTATCTGCCCCTTGGTGGAGGAAAATGAAAATCTTTCCGTGGAAAGTGTTATCGCCTATCAGAAAAATCTAAAGCAGTATTTTGGCAAGGATTATTCCTTCGCTGTTTTGCATGGAAAAATGAAGGCAGGGGAGAAGGAGCAGGTGATGCAGGATTTCTCTTCCGGAAAGACAAGGATTCTTCTGTCCACCACAGTTGTGGAGGTGGGAGTGGATGTGGCCAATGCCACGGTGATGCTGATTGAAAATGCGGAGCGTTTCGGTTTGGCTCAGCTCCACCAGCTACGAGGCAGGGTGGGAAGGTCGGAATTGCAAAGCTATTGTATCTTTATGGATCATAAGGAAGATGAGAAGTCCCAAAAAAGACTGTCCATTATTCGGGATAGTAATGACGGCTTTGCCATTGCCAAGGAAGATCTGGCCTTGAGAGGACCGGGGGATTTGTTCTTTGGAGAAAGGCAGTCCGGCCCCCTGCAATTTCGATTTGCGGATCCTCTACGGGATGAGGAGTTGTTTTTCAAGGCAAGAGAAGCGGCAAAAACCATATTGGAGGAGGATGCTCTCTTGGAAAAACCGGAGCATCAGGGAATGAAAGACATTTTCCAAAGCCTGCTTACAGAAAACGCTTAAAGTAAAATATTCGGATAGAGGATAGTTCTAAAGAACAGCCAGGTAGAGAATATCGGGGATACAAAATTTGGCGAAAATCCTTGGCGTATACTGCATGGAAAAGCTTTCTATAAAAATAGGAAGTTGTAGAAAAAAATTAATCTTTATCCCTTTACAACGACCGGCATTTTCGCTTTAATATGAGGGAAAAGGAGAGTGGTATGAGAGTTATTGCAGGTTCAGCCAGAAGGCTTTTTTGCTTTTCGGTGCCGGAGGGGAAGGATACCCGCCCCACCACGGACCGAATCAAGGAGACCTTATTTAATATTTTTACAATTTGACTTAGTAGACCAGGACGTTTTGGATCTTTTTGCGGGAAGCGGTGCGCTGGGGATTGAAGCCCCTGTCCAGAGGGGCGAAAAAGAGCGGTTTTTGTGACAGTGGAAAGAAGGCTTTGGCCTGTATAGAGCAAAATATCGCCCGTTGTCATTTTCAGGAACAGGCCTTGGTATATGGAGGAGATTTCCATAGTGCCTTAAGAAGTCTGGAGGGAAAGGATTACCACTTCGGTATCGTCTTTTAGACCCTCCCTACGGCGAGGATTTGGCAAAGGAAGCCCTTCGGAGACTGGCAAAATCCTCCATGGTGGGGAAGGATACGGTTTTTTTGTTGTAGAGGCGGCGTTGGAAGAGGATTTTTCCGACATGGAAGAGGAAGGATATCGAATTCTTCGGGAAAAGCTGTACAAAAGCAATAAGCATATCTTTCTTCGTTTACAGGAGGCTGTATGAAGATAGGATTGTATCCCGGCTCCTTTGATCCCGTGACCTTCGGGCACTTGGACGTGATTGAACGAAGCCGGAAAATGGTGGATAAATTAATCGTGGGTGTGCTGCAAAACCGGCAGAAGACGCCGTTGTTTTTCCATGGAAGAACGTGTTAAAATGATTGCTGAGCACACGAAGGATTGGGGCAATGTGGAAGTGCATAGCTTCACCGGTTTAACGGTGGATTATGCAAAAAAAGTCCAAGCCAATATCATTGTTCGAGGCCTGCGGGCGGTAACGGACTTTGAGTTTGAGTTGCAGCTGGCCCAGACCAATAAGGTGATTGCAGAGGAAGTGGATACCATTTTCCTTGCCACCAGCTTGAAATATTCGTATTTAAGTTCCAGTACTGTAAAGGAGATTGCGTCCTTTCATGGGGATATATCAGCCTTTGTTCCGAAAGATGTGGAAGAGGCTATGAAGAAAAAAATTTGATGAACAAGAGAGACGGAGGGGGATATGAGCAGAATTGAGCAGTTGATTGGAGAAATTGAGGAATACATTGATAGTTGCAAGTATCAGCCTTTGTCCAATACAAAGATTTTAGTAAATAAGGAAGAGATGGAGGAGCTTTTGGTGGAGCTTCGCCTTCGGGTTCCTGAGGAGATTAAGAAGTATCAGAAGATTATTTCCCAGCAGGATGCCATCCTGGCTGATGCGAAGGCTCAGGCGGATATGATGTTAAATGACGCCAGAACCCAGACCGAGGAGATGGTTTCCGACAATGAAATCATGCAGAAGGCTTATGAGAAGGCCAATGCTCTTTTACAGGATGCTCAGAAGCAGGCAGACGGTATCGTAAATAATGCGGTGGCAGATGCGGATCAGATTCGCAGCAATGCTATTCGTTATACGGATGAGATGCTGGCAAGCCTGGAAACCATTATTACCCTGTTCTCTGGACACCGCAGAGGAGCATCTAAGCGGATTAAAGTCCTCCTTACAGGATTCCCGTTCCATCGTGCAGTCCAACCGTTTTGCTCTTTGCTAAGGCCATTCCGGAGCAGAAGCAGGGCTAAAAATAGTTTAAAAACGAATAAGAAGATTTATAGAAAGTTCCCTTCTCCTTTGGAGAGGGGATTTTTATGTAATGCTTGAAGGAAAAGCACTTAGGCATTATGCGCAAAATTTAGAATAGGAAAAAAATAGATAAGGTATGGGAGCTTAAAAAAATTATTTTAATTTGAGGAAAATAATTAGAAAAAAATCTAAAATATAGTATAATTTTTATATCGTGAAATGGCAAAAATAAGAAAGGACGATAGAGATGAGAAGAAAAACATGCTGGCGTTAGGAATTAGCTTTGTACTGGGAGTGGGTGCGAGTAGCACCTCGCCTATGCTCTTCCTTTAGAACAGGAAGAAAGCCTTCAGAAAGGTACTTCAGAAGGGGAAATTGCAGAAGAAACAGCTTCCAATACAGCGACTGTTGCGGAGGAAGACGCAGAGAAAGACACAGCGGCAGATTCTTCAGCTGTAGAGGAAAGGGAAGCCTCTGATAAGGAAAAGGAAGAGGCAGAAGAGGAATCCTCTTTTTCTACAGAAGTTTTAGGCGGCACGGACAGAGCGGCAGAAGAAACTCTCACTCCATTAAGCAGAAGCAGAAGAGCCTTGGCAGATACTTCTTACTATGCTAGTGAGGAGGAAGAAAAGGAGGATAGAAGAAATAGAATAACAGGAATGATGCTAGAATTTGATACATTGGATATTGTGGCAAGAGATCACATGAAGGTGGTTAGAGAGAAACCGATTACCGTAAAGGCTTATGTGGTGGACATAGCCGGAGCTCCTCATAAGGTAGAGCAATTAAGTATAAGACCGAATAGAACAGTAGAGAAGAAGATTAATGGCCAATGGACAGAATATACATTGGATTATTTTACTCCCGGTGTGTATCGATATAAGTATATTTTAGATATACAAAAAGGCTCTACACTATACGTTGCAGCAGGGGAGGAGTATAACGGTATCAAGAAAGTTGCAATAGCTTATATAAAAGGACCTTATCTTTATGGCATAGAAAATGCATCTAATGATATGCAGAATGTAGTTGCATTGGAAAAGGATAGTGCAAAAGGTAGAAAATATCTTTTAGAAAGTGGAGAATTCACAGTAGAAGCACAAAAGACCATCAGCAAGGTCTATCTAAAGTCCAGCTTTGATATTCACAATGTTCATGTAGGGGACTTGATGAAGAGAGCTACCTTATCTACTGAAAAAGTAGTATTGACAGATGGTACCGAAATAAAGCCGGATAATGGTGAACTATTTTTCGTGAATGCGTATAAAACTTATAGAGATCGCTTAGATCAATGGAATCTTCTGTTAAAAAGCTTCAAAACAGAAGATGGCTATAAAGGGGATGTGTCTAATATAAAAGAGACTAAGGCGTTTACACTGGGGCGTTATCAAATAGCATATTTGCTACAACAGAATCACAAAATAGACAAGTATCGCTTTTTAGTTAAAGGAACGGATGATAACTATGGGAATGGGACAGAATTCTTTGTCAACAATGAGTTATATACTACGAAACCGGTTGTACCTGAAACCGATTTAACACCTACTGCATTCTTATATTCTCCCTTATTTGATGCTAAAAAAAGTAGAAAATCCATCCAATAATAGTTCCGGAAGCTCTTCGCGTGGAAATTCCGGCAGTTCAGGGGGCAGCTCTTCCGGTTCCGGCGGCTCAGGGGGAAGCTCCGGTGGTGGCTCCGGAAGCTTTAAGGTCAGCAGTAGCTTGAGCGGACAGGTACTTGGTGTAGATCGTTCCTTATCCGGAGGACAGTGGATACAGGATGAAAAGGGCTGGTGGTACAAAAGACCGGACGGAAGCTATCCGAAGAACAGCTGGGGCTATGAAGCCTATAACGGAAAGTCCTACTGGTATTATTTCTTAGATTCCGGCTATATGGCTACAGGCTGGGTGGATGTAAATGGTAGCAAATATTATCTTTTCCCAAACTCTGACGGCTGGAAGGGTAGAATGCTCACCGGTTGGCAGTGGATTGACGGTAACTGCTACTACTTAGATTTACAAGGACAGAATGAAGGTGCTCTATATAGAAACACCACAACTCCCGATGGCTATGCTGTGGATTCGGAAGGAAGATGGGTGGTGAATGGAGTGGTACAAAAGAAGTAGCAGTATGAAAGATTTCCTCTCTTAAAATGTATGGGAATACTTTGTTGTTTCTGGTGGATGTATAGGCGTATCACGGCAAGGATATAGCCGGTGCATTTTTTTATGCTGGAACAAGCATGATAAAGTCAGTGAGGAGGATGTATCTGCATGAGATTAATTCGAAGGATTGTATTTTTTTGTTTTTTTGCTATTTTTTTATTATTTCATTAATTAATAGTTTTTTTCCATACTGCTAAACATGTATGGTGATTATAAACATCCACCCTAAATACTTATTAGAAAATGCAGGGTCTGGCGGTATACTGGCGTTTGATACTACATATTTTGCAATTGATGATGATGGTGTAAAAAAAATCTCGGAAATAAGGTATAATAATTTAATATTTGCTGAAGACAATCATTATAGCTTTGTATGGGAAAAAAATATTACAACTTTGAGGTTAACGCCAGATCGAAAGATCCTTCGGATTGGGAGTATGAAATATCTGAGTTTAACGATGGTTTTTATGATACAGATATTTTAACTGAGCAAATAAAAATGGAACTTAGTGTTGATGGCAAAAATTGATATCCAAGTAACTAAATTTGATGATTATTACATAGTTAAGGTCAACTGTTTGGAAGCTGATGGTTTAACTATCATAGATTCGTATTATGCAGTATTTCACAATGGAGAAAGACTGGCTATGAAGAAAAAAATATAGAATTAAACTCGATTCGAGATGTACGTAAATACTCATAATATATGTTAAGATGGAAAAATCCGGAAAGTTTATACTTGCATCAAGTCTTGAATGATATTAAAGAGTTAACTTCCGATCTCACTCTAATTATAATTAGAATTTGCAAAATTTTTGGTTTTTCATGACAGAAATTTTTTTAGCTTTATAGACAGAAAATAATTGACAGAACAAAGGAGAAAAAGCTTATAATCTCCTTTGTTCTATATATTTAGAGCGATGCGTGGCTCAGCTTGGTAGAGCGCTGCGTTCGGGACGCAGAGGTCGCTGGTTCGAATCCAGTCGCATCGACTGTAAGCAACGAGTGGGAGATGCCTAGGCATCTCCTGTTCTTATGTAGGAAGGGTAAAAATGAAAAGAGAAAGTTTTTAAGTCACGAATCGGCTTTTATTTTTGGTGAGCGCAGGGTTGTGCCATCGGAATCGGTAACGTTTGGAAGTTTCCCTATCTGGTAGGACAAAACGGCGGAGGAATCTTTGTTCTATTCTACCTCTGCTTCTTGCTTTTAATCGGTCTTCCCATTCTTACTATGGAGCTTGCGGTGGGGAGAGCCAGTAAGAAGTCCGTGGTAAAGGCCTATGAGGTTTTGGAGCCCAAGGGTACCAAGTGGCATTTGCACGGCTGGGTTTGTATTCTGGGCTGTTATCTTTTTGATGATGTACTACACCACCGTTTCCGGTTGGATGCTTTCTTATTTCTTTAAATTTGCCTTCGGAACCTTTTCTAAAATTGATCCCTCTCAGGTGGAAAATGTTTTTGGAACCATGCTCAGTCGTCCGGAGGAAATGACTCTATGTATGGCGATTACGGTTATCGGGGGATTTTTGGTTTGCTCTTTAGGACTGCAAAAAGGTCTGGAAAAAATTACTACCATTATGATGGCCTGTCTTTTACTGTTAATTATTGTCTTGGCGGTACATAGTCTGATGCTGCCGGGGGCTCTGGAGGGAGCGAAGTTCTACCTCTTCCCCAATCCGGAAAAAGGTGAAGGAAATTGGCCTCTTTCATGTGATTTCTCAGGCCATGAATCAGGCCTTTTTCACCCTTTCTTTAGGGGTTGCGGCCATGGAGATTTTTCGGCTCCTATATGTCTGAGGACTATTCCTTAACAGGAGAGGGAATCAGAATCTGTGCTTTGGACACCTTTGTGGCGATTCTTTCCGGTTTGATTATCTTTCCTGCCTGCTTTAGCTTTCATGTGGAGCCAAATGCAGGTCCTCCCCTCATTTTCTTTACTCTGCCCAGAGTATTTATGCACATGGCGGGAGGAAGAATCTGGGGAAGCCTCTTCTTTGTTTTTATGACCTTTGCCAGCTTTTCCACCGTTATTGCGGTGTTTGAAAATCTCATTTCCACCAGTATTGATAACTTCCACTGGGATAGAAAGAAGGCGGTTATTGTAAACTGCATTCTGATTCTGCTTTTGAGTATTCCCTGTATTCTTGGCTATAACCTTTGGAAGGATTTAAAGCTGATTGGCGGCAGAGATGTATTGGACTCCGAGGACTTTATTGTCAGTAACTTAATTCTTCCCATCGGCTCTCTGGTTTACCTTCTGTTCTGTGTAAGTAAGTGGGGCATGGGTTTCCCCAGATATTTGGAGGAATGTAATAAGGGAGAGGGCGTGAAAATGCCGGCCTTCCTCCTAAACTATTTCCGTTTTGTTTTGCCAATTTTCATTTTACTTCTCCTGTTCCAGGGCTTATTATAAAAGGAACTGTTGTTTTGCTTTGATCCGGGAGGAAGGAGCAGGATGAATATTCGAGAAGAAATGGAGAAAATGGAAAAAGGAGATTCTCTCTCCCTTTGCTTGTTGCAGCGTGGACTCTTTGGGAAGAGATCTACCGGAGGAAGAGGATGATATCCGAACCATTTTCCAAAGAGATAGAGACAGGATTTTACATTCCAAGGCCTTTCGCCGGCTAAAGCATAAGACTCAGGTCTTTATTCAGCCGGAGGGGGACCATTATCGTACAAGATTAACCCATACCTTGGAGGTGAGTCAGATTGCCAGAAGCATTGCCAAGGCTCTTCGCTTAAATGAAGACCTTACCGAGGCGATTGCCTTAGGCCATGATTTAGGTCATACTCCCTTTGGCCATGCCGGAGAAAGGGCCTTAAACAAGCTTTGCTCCGAAGGCTTTTCTCATGTGGACCAAAGTATCCGGATTGTGGAGATTTTAGAGAAAAACGGTAAAGGACTGAACCTTAGCAAAGAGGTTCGGGACGGAATACAAAATCATAGAAGCTCAGGAAAACCCAAGACTTTAGAGGGGCAGGCGGTTCGTTTTGCAGATAAGATTGCCTATCTAAACCATGATGTGGATGACGGCATCCGTGCAGGACTTTTCCGGGAGGAAGAGCTTCCGGCGGAATTTTCGGAAGGTGCTGGGCTTTTACCGCAAGGGAACGGCTAAACACTTTGATTCGCTCCGTCATCTTTACCTCCAGGGGAAGGATAAGCTTTCCATGGAGCCTATGATGGAAGAAAATATGCAGGGGCTTAAGGAAGTGGATGTTTCAAAATGTTTACACCAGCAGTAAGGCCAAGGAAGAGGAGTGGAAGGTAGACGGCATGCTGAAGCTCTTATTTTCCTTTTATCAGGAGCACCCTCTGGAAATGGCGGAAGAATATCGTTTTCTACAAAAAAGGGAGAAGAGGAAGGAAAGGAAGACCCCAAGCTCCTTTTAGACCGTATTGTTGCGGATTACATTTCCGGCATGACGGATGAGTATTGCAGCCACAAGTTCATGGAGTATTTTGTTCCGAAGGCCTGGGAGAAGGACTGATATGTACTATGGAGAAGATATCGTAGAGGAAATCCGGCAAAGAACGGATATCGTGGATTTAATAGGACAATATGTACATTTGAAAAAGAAGGGCTCAAGCTACTTTGGGCTCTGTCCTTTTCATGGGGAGAAAACTCCCTCTTTTTCTGTTTCTCCCGGAAACAGATTTTTTTATTGCTTTGGTTGCGGTAAGGCGGGAGACAGTATCCGCTTTATGATGGAGTACGAGAATCTTAGCTTTGTGGAGGCGATAGAGCAGCTGGCAGAGCGGGCAAATGTCACTCTTCCTGAAAAAAGCAGCGGAGTCAATAAAGGGGAAGAGGACCTTCGGTATAAGCTTTTGGAAATCAATAAAAATGCCGCTTTGTTTTTCGTAAAGCAGCTACGTAGTCCCAAAGGAAAGCTGGGCTTACAGTATTTGGCTAAAAGAGCCTTAAGCGGGGAAAGCATAACCCACTTCGGCCTTGGTTATGCGGTACAGGAAAAGGATGCTTTGTATCAGCATTGTAAAGCTTTGGGCTATGAGGATGCTATTTTGCAGGAGTCCGGCTTATTTACCTTTAAAGAAAACGGTGTTCGAGATAAGTTTTTTTAACCGGGTAATTTTTCCCCATTATGGACCTTCATCACAGGGTAATCGGTTTTGGGGGAAGAGTCATGGGAGAGGGGAGCCCAAGTACCTAAACTCTCCGGAAACCAAGCTTTTTGACAAATCCAGAAATCTTTTTGCCTTGAACTTTGCCAGAAGAAGCAGAGAATCCTATCTGATTCTCTGTGAAGGCTATATGGATGTGATTTCCATGCATCAGGCAGGCTGTATTGAGGCGGTGGCGGCTTTGGGAACCGCCTTTACGGAACAACAGGCCGCCCTTTTAAAGCGTTTTACCTCCACGGTGCTTCTTTTGCTTTGACAGTGACAATGCGGGAAGAAAGGCTTGTAAGCGTGCCATTCCCATCTTACGGGAAAAGGAAATTCAGGCAAAGGTCATTTCCCTAAAGCCCTATAAGGACCCGGATGAGTTTTTAAAGGCGGAGGGAAAGGATGCTCTTCTGGAGCGGATTCATAATGCAAAAAAATGCCTTCCTGTGGGAGGTGGAGGAATTAAAGGCCGGCTTTTAACCTGCAAGATCCGGGAGAGATGCAGGGCTATATGGAGGCGATTGCCGCCCTGCTTAGGGATTGCTTCTCCGACCCTGTGGAGCTGGAAAATTATTGCAAGGCAGTGGCCAGAGAACAGCTTTTGTCTGCGGAGAATCTCTTGTACCTGGTACAAAAGGGAGAAGAAAAATCCCAGCTTTCCTTCGCTCTTTCCAAACAGGGAAGACGGGAGGAAAATAAGCGGGAAAAGGCTTTAACAGACAATTTGGAGGAACAGTTTCTTTCCCTCCTCCTGCAAAAGGAGGAATGGATTGCTCCGGTTTCTCAATATATTAAGGCAGAGGATCTTAGGGAGGAGCTTTGTCGGCAGGTATTTCTTTCTTTACAGGAGGGAAAGTCCGTTCAGGAAATCATGGACGGATTCCTAGGAGAGGAAGAAAAATATCAAAAGTGTATGGCCCTCTATCATGGAGATCTCTATCATTTGGATCTGGAAAGACAGGAGGAAGAAAGAATGCTTCTGGACTTTATCCGCCAGATGAAACTGCGGGGAATTGAAAAGGCCATTTCAGAGGCTATGGACGGAGAAGAGCTTTCCCGACTGTTCCGGGAGAAGGATAAGTGGGAGCATTTTTCCGGATTTTCCGGTTAAAGAGCTTAAATAAGCTATATTTGGCTTCGTAGAGATTACAGTTTGGATATAGAGATTGGATTTTTTACGAAATATAGTCTTTACGGTGTATAGAGGCGAAAAGAGTTTTGGGGAAAATTATTTTCCTCCTAAAGGAGTGTGTAGATGAAGGGACTTGGGGCAAGAATACAGACCATGGTGAACCTGTATCCGGTGGTGGACAGTATTGCGGATATCGGCTGCGACCATGGCTATACCGCCATTGCCTTGTTTGAGGCAGGAAAGGCGGAGAAGCTTTTTGCCCTGTGATATCGGAAAAAGAGCCCTTGAAATGGCGAAGAAAAATGTGCGTTTCAAGGGGCTGGAGGATAAAATCAGCTGTCGCCTTGGAAATGGTCTGGAAGCCTTGGAAAAAGGGGAATGTAAGCACCTTCTTCTCTCCGGTATGGGGGGGATGCTGATGATTCAGATTTTTGGAAAAAGCGGATAGAGGAGTTCGAAACGATTTTTGCTTTCTCCCCAGTCCGACTATGAGAAGGTTCGGCGTTTTTATATCCCTATATGGAGCTTGTGGAAGACTGCTATGTGAAGGAGAAAAAAATAAGTTCTATCGTATCCTGCTGGCGAAAAAAAGCGTAGAAATTCAGATAGGGAAAAATACTTCGGATATCGGGGCGAAAGTCCCGGAGTTTAAGGCGACAAATTCGGATGCCGGAGAGAATAACTTGGATTCTTCCTCTATTTCCAAAGTGGAATGGGAGTATGGTTGGCTTCCTCTGGCAAAAAAGGATCCTGTTTTAAAGGAGCTTTTTAGAGGATGAGGAAAGGCATTTGGAAGAAATGCTTTTGAAAAATCCTCAGAAAGTGATAGCAGAGAAGTTGGAACGGGTGAAAGAGGGGCTTGGGTACTTTGGATAGGAGAAATAAATAGGAGAAATAATATGAAAAACAAGAGCTGATTTCCTTTTTGGAGGAATTTGCGCCGAAGCAATATGCGGAGCACTGGGATAATGTGGGTTTTTGTTGGGAAAGAAGGAAGAAGAGCTTAGCAAGGTCTACATTTGTCTGGATGTGCAGAGAAGGTCGGTGGAAGAGGCGATTGCCCGGTCCTGTAATTTCATTTTGAGCCACCACCCTTTTATCTTTCAGGGGATGAAATCAGTTACCGGAGACAATGAACAAGGAAGATTACTTCTTACTTTGGCGGAACATAAGATTTCCGTCTTTAGCATGCATACCAACTTCGACAGCGTGAAGGAAGGGATGGGAGATTTGATTTGCTCTAAGCTTTCCTGGAAAAAGGAGGGGGTACTTCAGGAAGTTGCTCCATCTTTAGAGGGAGCCGTTCAGGGGATAGGATTTTACACCAGGGTGGATAAGGCATTTTCCTGTATAGAACTTGCGGCCTATGTGAAAGAAAAGGCCAAGCTTCCCTATATTGAGTACTTTGACAGCGGAAAGCCTATCCGAAAAAAATTGCGGTTTGTCCCGGTTCCGGAAAGAGCTTTATCAAGGATGTGATTGCTTTAGGTGCAGACGCTTATATCACAGGGGACCTGGGACACCACGATGCGGTGGATGCCTTGGGAGAGGGGCTTAGCCTCCTTAATGCAGGGCACTACGGCTTGGAGCGCTTCTTCGTGCCTTATATGGGGAGCAGATTCGCCGACATTTTCCTAAGATAGATTGCGTGGAGGAAGAGGAAGTTTTCTTTAGGGAAAAAAATTCTGTAAAACAAAAATAGAAAAGGTCAGGGATGTCCATGAAGATTACAGCAAAAGGAAGAGTGGTAGAGTTAGAGGAGGGAAGTAAGTTTCAAGACTTAGTTCCCTTGTTTCAGGATATGGAGGAGTATCCCATTGTTTTTGGTGCGCTTTTGGAAAGCGTATTTATGAGTTGCATAAGAGAATCCCCAATGTGGATCAGGAATGCAGCTTTTTAACCTTGAAGGATAGTATCGGTATGAAGAGTTATCACCGCTCTGCCGTTTTTATGCTTTTTAAAGGCTTTTTACCATCATTGTAAGGGAGGTACCGGGATTTCGGGTAAATATGGATTATACTTTGGGAGGCGGTTTTTACGGCTACCTTTCCGGAGATGTAAAGATTACAAAGGAGCTTTTAGAAAAGGTGAAGGCTTCTATGTTGGAGTATGCGGAGAAGAAGATGCCGATTATGAAGCGTTCCGTTTCCACCGAGGATGCCAGAGCGATCTTCCGTGAGGTGGGGATGCATTCCAAGGAGGAGCTTTTCCGTTATCGTATGACCAGCCGTGTAAATATCTATTCCTTGGGGAATTTCCAGGATTATTTCTACGGCTATATGTTGCAAAACACTTCCTATGTGACTTTGTTTGATTTGCTTCCCTATGGAGACGGTTTTATCCTGCTTTTGCCTACTCCGGAGAAGCCCAATGAGCTTCCGGAGTTCTGTCCAATGGATAAGCTTTATCAGGTGCAAAAGGAATCCTCCCTTTGGGCCAGAAAGGTGGGAATCGGAGATATCGGTGCATTGAATAAGCAGATTGTTCAAGGATACGGATTCTCTTATTCTGATGCAGGAAGCTTATTTTGAGAAGCAAATCGGTAATATCGCCATGTCTATCTTTAAGGAGAAGAAGAGGGTGGTACTGATTGCAGGACCTTCTTCCTCAGGAAAAACCAGCTTTTCCAAGCGTTTAAGCATTCAGCTTTCCGCACTTGGACTAAAGCCCCATGCTATTTCTGTGGATAATTATTTCAGAGCCAGAGTGGAGGCACCCAAAGATGAGGAAGGTAATTACGACTTTGAGTCCATTCAGTGCGTGGATTTGGAGCTGTTTAACAAGGATATGCTCTCTCTTCTTTCCGGAGAAAGGGTGGAGCTTCCCCGTTACAATTTCTTCACAGGGGAAAGAGAGTATAAGGGAGATTATCTGAAAATGGAGGCAGAGGATGTCTTGGTTATCGAGGGTATTCACTGTTTGAATGACTTAATGTCCACTTCCTTACCGGAGGAAAGCAAGTTCCGCATTTACATTTCCGCATTAACACCCTTAAACATTGATGAGCATAACCGTATTCCTACAACGGATGTGCGTCTGCTTCGTAGAATGGTAAGAGATAACAGAACCAGAGGCTATTCTGCGGAAGATACCATTTCCATCTGGAAAAATGTAAGACGGGGCGAAGACAATTACATTTTCCCCTTCCAGGAGAGGGCGGATGTGATGGTAAACTCTGCATTGATTTATGAGCTTGCAGTTTTGAAGATTTTTGCCCAGCCTCTGTTGTTCCAGATTGAAAATGACAGTCCTGCCTATCAGGAGGCTAAGCGTCTCCCTAAAGTTCCTGGACTATAATGCTTCCCGTAAGTCCGGAGTCCATTCCGAAGAACTCCATTATTCGTGAGTTTATTGGCGGTTCCTGCTTGCATGTGGGGTAAAGCCTTGATTGGAATGTAGATTTAAAATTGAAATCTATAGCATAGAAAAGTTTCAAAAAAACTTTAGCTGATTTTTTTCAAACCGAAATTAGCTAAAGTTTTTTATTAGAAAGAACTAAAATATAGAAAAATCATATAATTATCAACATATTAGTACAAATCATGAATTTTTGCAGAATAAATAAAGATTAAAACAAAAATATTGTTTAAATCACGTTTCACTGATATACTATAAAAGCAGGAAAAGGAGGTGTGCAGAATGAAATTACTTTATGTAAAAGCCAAAAATTTTAAAAACTGTATAGAAGGATATACTATTGATTTGGTGGCTAAATCGAGGAAGACTGCAGAAGATAAAGAGTATGAACTGCAGGAGATTGCGCCTGATTTATATGTTTATAATACGATGGCATTTATTGGAAAAAAATGCTTCCGGAAAAACCTCTGCATTGGAGCTTTTGGATGCTTGCTATTCTATTTTGGGAGACTTTCGCTTAGAAGATAAACACTATGACTATGACGGTGTTGAATTGGAGATAGTCTTTTATCATGCAGGCTTTATTTATAAGTATGAGTGTTTATTGTCTACGGACATATCTCTCAGTAATCAGGCAATTTTTAAAGAGGAAAAAGCTGTATAGAAAAAAATATTATAAAAGTCGTATTCATGAACTGTATGAAGATAGTTCTTTCGAGAAAATGGATGAGTATGGAACATTGCCGGAGGATATATCCAAAGTATTTTTTGTCTTAGAGAAAAAAAGTACAAGAGCTATTTATTTCGAAAGTTTTGGAAATGGAGCAGAGACTTATCGTATGATTTTCAAAGCCTTAAAAAATTACAGCATAGATACTTTGGTTTTGGAAAACATTATGCGTATTTTTGATGACAATATTGAACATTTACAAAGCTTGGACGAACATAATTACAGATTGGTTTTTAACGGGGAAGAGAAGTATCTTTCTGATAGCCAGTTGATTTATATCTTGTCTAGCGGTACAACAAAGGGATTACTACTGTATACCTTAATGGTTGCTTCTTTAAAAGAAGGTTTTGATCTTTTGGTTGATGAGGTAGAAAATCATTTTCATAAAACTCTTGTGGAAAATATGATCAGTTTGTATAAGGATAAAGCGGTCAATAAGAAGAATGCTTCTTTAATCTTTACTACTCACTATTGTGAGGTTTTTGGATCAGATGGGACGGCAGGATAACATATGGATTTGTAAGTCAGGAAAGCATGTATCCCTCTCTAATATGTATGAAGACTATCAAATCAGGACTGAACTTCTGAAAAGCAAGCAGTATTATAACAATGCTTTTCAAACTGCTGTAAATTATGAAGAGCTGATGAGCCTAAAGAGGAAGCTAAAGGAATGAAAAGATTAATCATGTGCGAAGGGGCAAATGAACTAGAAATTGTTCGTATCCTCTTGGCAAATAATCGATTAATCTTTGGAGAGGATGAATTATTGGGCTTGACTCCCTATCATGCAAGACAAATTACCGGTAGTGGACAGGTTCGGACAGAACTAAACATTTATCCCGGAAATGATGTGTTAATTATGCGGATAGGAGATGCACAAAAGGAAAGGCTGAAGATACCGGAAGACTACAAAGAAAAGATCATTGGAATTGAAAAGTATTGTACTAAACCGGAATTGGAAATGTTGTTTCTAATTGCAGAAGATAAAGTCGCTGAGTTTGAGAAGAATAAATCCACAGTAAAACCTAAGGATTTTGCTAAAATGCACATAAGCTTAGGCGGGAAAAAGTACGATAACAGTACGAAATTTTTATAAAGATTATTTTGGTGATAGAGTGGATGTTTTTGGTACAGACTATCCTTGAATACAAAAGGATAAAATCTTCTCATAAAAAAGAGGAGCTGTATTTAGCGGATTTGATAAAACGTAAATAGAGGTAGAGCTGTAAAAGTTTCCATGTTTAATCTATATAATGTATGCTATACGAGCAATGCTCTTTAAGAATACAGTATAGACCTGAAAGGGGGAATGTGAGACTACCCCTATTCAGGTCTATATTATATTAAAAAGCAATATATTTTTATATTTCAATTTTAGTATTCGGAAATTCAAAGCCCTTATCATACCACTCTAAGAAGGAATGCTTCTCTCCGTCGGTTTTTAGGCCCAAGATGGTATTGATGGACACATTTTCCGTGGAGCGGAAGATATTTTTCTCGATAAAGGGATTCACCTCCTTTAGGGAAGCAATCAGTTTCTTAATCTCCAAGCGCTTGGAGCTGGTGGTGCCGTCCACATGGCAGGTGCTGCAGGTTTCAGTGAACTTGCAGGCACACTGGATAAAGTTTAACTGGTTATAATTTCGCCAATGGATAATGTCTTCCTCCCGAACATAATAGAGGGGACGAATCAACTCCATCCCTTCAAAGTTTGTGGAATGAAGCTTGGGCATCATGGCCTGGAATTGTCCGCTGTAAAAGCATTCCCATTAAGACGGTTTCAATGACGTCATCAAAATGGGTGTCCAAGGGCAATTTTGTACAGCCCAGCTCCTTTGCCTTGGAATACAGGTGTCCTCTTCGCATTCTGGCACAAACATAGCAGGGAGAGGAGTCAATGGTGAAAACCGACTCAAAAATATCGCTTTGAAAGAATTCCAAGGGAATCCCCAGAAGAGCGGCATTTTCCTCAATAATCTGTCGATTGTAGGCGTTATAGCCCGGATCCATACAAAGAAAATGCAGGGTAAAGGGGAATTTGTTGTGCCGTTTTAACTCTTGGAAAAGCTTTGCCATAATCATGGAATCTTTACCGCCGGAAATGCAGACACAGATGGAATCACCCTCTTGAATCAACTCATAATCATTGATGGCCTTGACAAAGGGGGTAAAGATAGACTTTTTAAATATTTTTCTAAGGCTTAATTCGATTTCCTTCTGTCGTTCCTCCTGTTTTGCGGCCTTCTTGATTTGCTGCAAAACGTATTTTCCATATCCTCCCTCCAGATTTGCCACCTGATAGCCCCTGTCGGAAAGTCGTTCACCAAGCTCTCTGGAAAGGGTGCCGTATTTGCAGTAAAGGAGATACTGTCCTTCTATGGACAGGGGGATTTCTTCTCCCAGTAAAGTCTCTATAGGGTAGGAGAGAGCCTTATCCATGTGTCCGATTTCATATTCCTCTGCTTCCCTTAGGTCAATGGGGGTATAGTGTTTATATTCTTCCTTCTCCCAGGCTTCCGGGGAGATTTCTTTGATTTTACTCATGTTTCAATCCTTCTAAAATAAAAAAATTGCAGTATTCTTTTGAAATACACCGAAGCAGTATAGCATAAAGAGACTATGGAAGCAAAATAAAGCATATTATGAAGATATAGCCTAAGGTATAGAATAGTCGGAAAGGGAAAGGAAAGACGATCAAGGGGACAATAAAGCTAAGAGAGGCAAAATAATACTTGTCAGAAAAAGGAACTTAGGCTATGCTCTTTTAGAAAATATTAGCCTAGGCTAACATAAATCAAAACAGCATAAAGTAATGATAGCATTGAAAGCATTATGCAAAGAAGAGTGCTTATCATGTTGGATGCTTATCGAGTAGTGGAGAAGTAATTTGAATTATCAAGAAAAGGAGAAATGACATGAATCCCATGGAGTTAATGCAGTTTAGTAGAGATTTGGATGATTTTTCAGGCAAACCACCCCAAAGGTAGCTAAGTTCCTACAGATAGAATTTGGCAAGGGATTACCGGAAGGAACCATTCTGGAATTAAAGATTCAAAGACCGGGGAAGAAGAGAAAGTTACTAATCTGCGAGTTAAGCCGGAGGATATAGGGCTTAGTGAACCGTTTTAAAAAGGTTAAATGAGATACCTGGCGCACTGAGAGAAGGAAACTGTTAAAAGTAAATGAGCATACCTAATGGGTATGCTCATTTATTTCTTCTTCCTCTGTTTTGGGAAAAAGTATTTTTGGCTGTGATAAAGTCCGTAATTCCCTGAGAAAAGATAGCTGATGGCGATGGCTAAAAAGGAAGTAGGAAGAGGCCTGGAAGCCGAATAGCTCAAAGCTGATGAGTAAGGGCTGATCAGAGGACAGTTGGTAACTCCGCAGAATAGAGCGGTCATTCCCCAGTGCTGCACATAGCGAAGGATCCAATGGCAAAAATCGGCTTAATGCATTGCCCAGCGTTGCTCCTATAAACAAGGAAGGAACAATCTCCACCCTGAAATCCGCCCTCAAGAGAAACGGAAGTAAAGAGGATTTTTCAAGAAAAAGGCAAAGAGAAAAATCTTTGTTCCGGGTTCATGAATCGTTTGCGTAATCAGCTGAATACCGGTTCCGTTATAGATATTGGTGTTTAGCGCCAAAGTAGCAAGGAGAACCATGGCTCCGCTTACAAAAATACGTAGATAAGGATTTGGAAAGTATTTTGCAACATAAATCCCTTTTGCTTTATGGGCGCAGGAGACAAATACTATACTTACCAAAGCGGCGGCTAATAGCCAGCAGAAGAGTATAGGGCGGAGGACCATCCATTTCCGCCATCAGAGAAAGGGCAAGATCCGGTTCTCCGCATGAATGACTTTTTCTGCAAAAATGGGCTGTTAAGGCGGAAACGGTACAGGGAAGTAAAGCGGTATAATAAATACCGCCCTACGGTACAAAGCTCTATGGCAAGATGATGCGTGCAATAGAGGGTACCGAAGAGCTCGAAAAGCTGCGCTCATTCCGCACATCATAATTCTTCTTTGCTCTTTCTCAGAAAGATGTAAAAACTCTGCCGATACTGGAGCCTCAGAGACCCCCTACCTGTAAAGCGGCACCTTCTCGACCTACGGAAGCGCCGAAGAGGTGAGAAATCACAGTGCTGAAAATAATCAGGGGAGCCATTTCCACCGGTAACTTTTCTCCTCTTCGCACCGACTCAATCACCAGATTGGTCCCCTTTTTGATTTTATCGGACAGAATGCTGTATGCGAAGACCAAAAAGAAGTCCGGCAAAGGAAGAGCAAAAAGAATCTGGGGGTGCTTTTACCGGAATGCGGAAGCCAGTACGATACCATGGGCAAAAAGGCGGAAATACGCTCACAACAGCACCCAGTAAGAATACCCAGCAGAATCCATTTTAAACCGTTTTTATAGGTCTCCTTTACTTTTTCAAGCTTTTGCTAATCTGCTTTGATTTTTCTCTTTCCTGCTGTCGGTATTTTTGCTTTCCGGTATTGCTTCATTTTGCGCATTCATTGTTCTAAACTTCCCTATGTTGTTATTTTTAAATTCAAGCTGCTTTCTTTCTTAGTGTCGATGGCGAGCTGTAAACAACCCAGTATACCCTGATTGTCGTTTAAGCTGGCAGGAACGATATAATGATCCAAATCTACTAATTCCTTGGTTTTCAGATAGTCATTTAACTGTGTTGCTACTTTTTTGCGAATTATGGGGAAGAGCTGTTCCTGATGCATTACGCCGCCTCCCAGAATAATTCTTTTCAGGACTGAGGGTTAAGATCAGATTACATAGAGCCTGACCAATGTAGTAGGCCCCCAATTTCCCCAAACTTCTTTTTGATTTACCAGTTCAATGCCTTTTCTTTCCGTATCTTTTTCAAGAGCAGGGCCGGAAGCCATACCTTCAAAACAATTCTTGTGGAAGGGGCAGTTTCCCCTGCAAAGGAATCCTTTGATGAGGAACCAAGAGCATATGTCCAAGCTCCGGATGTAAATATACCGTGCAGTAATTCTTCCGTTACTGATAACACCGCCGCCGATTCCGGTACCGATGGTAATATAAATGGCATTTTCCAGCCCCTTACTGGAACCGAAGGAAATCTCTCCCAGAAGAGAACCGTTTACATCCGTGTCAAAGCCCATGGGAATGGATAAAGCCTTCTGTAAAGTAGGAATCAGAGGATAGTTCTGCCACTTGAGCTTCGGGGTGCTGGTAATATAGCCATAGGTTTTGGAATCTTATGCAAATCAATGGGACCGAAGCAGGCTACTCCCAGGGCGACAATGTCTTTATCCTTAAAATAATCGATAATTTTTGGAATGGTCTCCTCCGGGCTCAATGTGGGAATGGAAACCTGCTCAATAATCTTTCCGTTCTCCTCGCAAACGGCACAAATCATCTTAGTTCCACCGGCTTCTAGGGATCCGTAATACATGTATTTACCTCACTTTAATTCTGAACAAAAGATCCGGGTGTTATCCTGGATGCCCTACTTATAATAGAATGTAGAAAACTCCACAATTTCTTTACCCCTCAGTGTATAGAATGCTTGACAAAAATGCAATGTCTATTCCCTTTTTCTTTTGATTATCCATGCTTTTTGTATAAGTTGAATATTTTATTTTATTAAATAGAAACAAAGTGTATCCTCTGTTTCACTTTTCCTTGTTGCTTATTTTGCTTTAGGGTATAATGAGGAAAATGTTCCAAAGAAGAAAAGAGTTAGTTTTTCAGGCATCTTGGAAGATGAGCGCTTGGAGAGGTCAAGTCTTTACCTTCTAGAAAAGCTATAATAGAAAGGGATATCAGTATGGGGAAGAAAAAGGAAACGGGTAGCAAAGAGCATAAAACAGATAAGATGAAGATAGAAGAATGCACCGAAAAAGAGGGCTGAGAGCATTGGATCCCAATGCAGTGGAAATGAAAGGTAACGAATACGGCAGAGGAAGTTCAGGAAGACTATATGCACGGCTTATCAGAACCGTCTGGCTACCCATATGGATGAGTTGAAATGGCTATATTATGAGCTGTATAGAAGCAATGAACAATCCTTTCAATATTTTCTTTCTCTTTTGGATAAATATGCCAGAGAACGGTCTCCTGAGCTTAGAGCATTGGACCAAGAAAGAATGAGAAAGCCCCAGTGGTTTAAAGGAAACAACCTTATCGGAGTTCTTTTATATACCAATTGCTTGGAAAAGACTTAAAGGGCGTGGAAAAAGGATTCCTTACCTTAAGGAATGTGGCTTTAATTATATGCATTTGATGCCTATTCTGGAGAGTCCAAAGGAAAAGTCTGACGTACTGCGGTATCCAATTTCCAAGGGTTCAACCGGAATTGGGAACTATGGATGATCTTAAGAGTTTATGTTCTGTCTGCCATGAAGAAGGAATCAGTGTTTGTTTTGGATTTTGTCGCGAACCATTGCTCTGAGGAACAGGAGTGGGTAAAACGTGCCAAGAACGGCAGGAACAAGAATTTCAGGATCGTTTCTTTATGCTTTTAATGACTGGGGGCTTCCCAACGAATTTGAACGTACGGTTCCTCAGGGTTTTTCCGGAGTCCGCTCCCGGTAATTTCACCTATTGTGAAGAAGCGAAAAAGGTTGTTATGACTACCTTTTATCCGTATCAGTGGGACTTGAATTATGGGAATCCTACGGTTTTAAATGATATGTTGGAAAAATATGCTCTTCCTGTGTAATCAGGAGCGGATGTTTTCCGCCTGGATGCGGTTCCTTATATTTGGAAAAAGCTGGGTACAAACTGTCGAAACCTTCCGGAGGTACATACATTAGTTCGCATCTTCCGTATGGCGATGGAAATAGTGGCTCGGTGTATTGCTTTTTGGGAGAAGTGGTAATGGAGCCTCAAAAGGTAGTTCCTTACTTTGGAAGTCTGGAGAAGCCCCAGTGTCACATGCGTGTATAATGTTACCACTATGGCATCTACCTGGCATACCGTAGCTACCCAGGATACCCGTTTGATGCAGCATCAGCTGGGACAGGTCTTTGCCCTTCCGAAGGACATGGTATTTCTGAATTACCTTCGTTGTCATGATGACATCGGTTGGGGACTGGACTACGCTTTTCCTGGAGCAGTTTTTCCATTACGGAGATTCCGCATAAGGCCTTTTAAATGCTTATTTCAGAGGCTTTACGGAGGATTCCGATGCAAAGAGGAGAGCTGTACAACGATGATCCGGTACGGGGAGATGCCAGACTCTGCGGTACCACCGCATCTCTTTGCGGATTGGAAGCGGCTGCCTATGAAAAGGATGAGCATAAAATCAAAGAGGCTTTGCAGCTTGACTTAATGCTCCATGCCTTTTTGCTGAGTCAGTCCGGTATACGGTACTTTTATTCGGAGATGAGATTGGACAGGAAAAATGACTACAGCTATCCATGAGGATGATATTAAAAAAGTGGATTCCTCGTTATCTCTCATCGTGGAAATTTCCCATGGAAAAGGCGGAGAAGAGAAAGAAAAAGGGCAGTATAGAAGAAAAGATTTTCACCGGTTTGAAGGAGCTGGAGGATTTAAGAAGAAAGCATAAAAGCATTTTTCAACCATGGCGGATACTTGGATAATTGATACAAAGAACATCCATGTCCTTGCTCTTTGGAAGATATATGAAGGAGAAAGATTCTTTTGCTTCTACAACTTTGCTAGATCCGAGCAGGTGCCTAGTGGTCCGAAGTGGAGGATTATGTGGATCTACTTTCCGGAAAGTCCTGTAAAGCAAGAGACGCTTGTTCTTCCTGCCCATGGATTTTTGTGGTTGAAAAACCTCCTTTTGTCTAAAGAGGAAAGTTTGATGAAGATACTGGAAGGACTTTCCGCCTTTTTCAGGCATTGCCATGGGACCGGTACATTTTAAAAGGAAGCTTCAATTTTCCTACCTGAAAAAATCCGGAGAAGGTATAGAGGAGGAAAAAAGGAGGGGAAAAGAAGCCTTTTTTAAAGTCAATAGCGAAGGAAGAGGAATTTTTATCAAAAGGCTCTTTTGGAAATGCAGAATGAGGATGCAAAGATATTTTCGGTTCATGCGTTGATGCTTTCCGATGAAATTCTGCAAAACAGTGTATTTAGCTTGGTACAAAAAGGGTCATACCATGAATATGCGGTAGAAAAAGCCTTTACTAAACAGGAAAAGCTTTTTCGAGCGATGGAGGATCCATATTTTTCGGGAACGTGCGGAGGATATGCAGGATATTCTGAACTTGATGCTTTCTATTTTAAGCGGAAAGGAAGTCGCAACCAAGGAAGAGCCTTGTGTTTTATTGGCAGAGGACCTTGGGCCATCGGACACCATTCGTTTTCCGAAAGATAAGCTGTTGGGATTTATTACGGAGAAGGGATCCATCACAAAGTCATACGGCGATTCTGGCGGCATCCTTGGGAATCCCGGCTTTGGTACAATGCAAGGGACTGAAGGGCATAGAAGACGGAGAATACTGTATTATTGACGGTGAAAAAGCGGTGGTTTATTTTTCTCCTACGGAGGAAGTGCTGGCTTATTACCGGAGCTTATGGAAAAAAAGAAAGAAGAACGGCAAGAGCTTGAAAAACTGAGAGATGAGGATTGTATCAGTTTAGACGGAAAGCGCATAAAATTATATGGCAATATGTCGTCTCCGATAGATGCCAAAAAGCTGCTAAAATCCGGTGCTGAAGGAATCGGTCTGTATCGTACGGAATTTTTATTTTTAGAGGAAGGCAAGCTTCCTTCCGAGGAAACACAGTTTCAAAGCTATCGGGAAATCCTGGAGGAAATGAAAGGAAGAGAAGTTATTATCCGAACCTGTGATTTGGGAGCGGACAAGGTACTTTCTTATCATGCCGGTGCAAAGGAGGAAAATCCTGCTCTAGGTCTTCGGGGCATTCGCTTTTTGTCTTATGGAAAAGGAAATGTTCTGTACACATAAGAGCTCTATTACGGGCTTCTGCCTTCAGTAAGCTTTTCGGTGATGCTTCCGATGATCAGCAGTTTGGAAGAAGTCAGGAAAGCAAAGCCTTATTCCATAAATGCAGGACTGAGCTTGAAAAACAAGGGATTCCCTATGGCGGAAAGAATTCCCTTAGGGGTGATGATAGAGACCCCGGCAGCAGTATTTATAGCGGAGGATCTGGCTAAAGAAGTTGATTTTTCTCTATCGGAACCAATGACTTATCCCAGTATCTTTTGGCAATAGACAGACAAAAATGCTATGGTACACAGTTTTTATCATAAAAAACATCCCGCCATTTTGAGAGCTATCAAAGAAGTGGTGGAAAAGGGAAAACAGGCGGGAATATCGGTGGGAGTCTGCGGAGAATTTGCTGGCTGACCCGGATTTTACGGCATTCTTTTCTCCATTTGGGAGTGGATAAATTATCCATGAACGGGCCTTCCATCTTGCCGATAAAGAAGAAAATTCTTAGCTGTGACAGTGGTAAAGAACTCGACAGAATTCCATAACATTTTTCTATATTATCACAACATTTTTCCATATTATATTTTCTTGCCGGAAGTATAATATGGGGTAGAATATTGATTTCAAGAGCGAAGCCGGAGAAGAAAGATTTTTTCGAAACCGGCCGGGGAATGTTTTTTTGAAGCTGATTCCGGGAAGGTTTTTGTGCGGAGGCTCTTGTGCTTTAGGAGGAAAAGATGAGAAGTTTAGCAGTATCAGTGGTGATGGGGCTTATGGCCCTGGGATTGTTGTTATGCGGCGGAAGCAAGAGTGCTTCTTCCGAGAGTACAGCAAGCGGAAGCGGTGAGCAGGGAGCTTCCTCTGACGAGCTTTCCGTAGCAATCTGGGATACTAACCAGGAACCGGGTATTAAGGAGATTTTAGATGATTTCACTAAGGAGACCGGAATCAAGACTAAGATTTCCGTTGTAAAGTGGAATGAGTACTGGACCATGCTGGAGGCAGGAGCTCAGGGCGGATCTTTACCGGATGTTTTCTGGATGCACTCTAACGAATCAGAGCGTTATATGAGTAATGATATGCTCTTGGATTTGACGGATAAGATTAAGGCTTCCGATAAGATTAAAGTGGAGAACTATCCGGAGGATATCTGGGAGCTTTTATACCCACAAGGACCATTACTATGCAGTTCCTAAGGACATTGATACCATTGCCATTTGGTATAATAAAAAGCTTTTCGATGAGGCGGGAGTTCCTTTATCCTACATCCGACTGGACCTGGATGATTTAACGGAAACCGCAAGAAAGTTGACAAAATCTGACGGCTCTCAGTACGGCTTGGCAGTAAAGATGGATAACAATCAGGCAGGATATTATAACCTGATTTATGATAAGGGCGGATATGTTATCAGTGACGATAAGAAGAAGTCCGGATGGGATGATCCAAAGACCATCGAAGGAATGAATATTTTAGATACCTGGATTAAGGAAGGCTTGATGCCATCTGCTGAGACGATGTCCGAGAACGGAGAGGAAGTATTGTTCCAGTCCGGAAAGGTAGCTATGGTTCCTCAGGGCTCTTGGATGAGTGCCAGCTACAAGGCTAATGAGTACACAGCGCAGAATGCCGATATTGTAGAGCTTCCCAAGGATGCTAAAAACAGGTAAGAGAGTTTCCTATATACAACGGTTTGGGATGGGCTGCCGCAAAGAATGGTAAGCATACAGAAGAGGCATAGGGAAGCTGATTGAGTATTTGGGTTCGAGCTGCACAGAAGAAGCAGGCTGAACTTGGAGTAACCATGTCCGCTGACAAGGAACCTCCGATGCATGGGTAAAGAGTGCAAACTTTAACCTGCAGGCTTATCTGAACATGATGGATGATATGGTAATTCGTCCTTATTCCAGAAGTACTGTAAGCTGGGAAAAATGCAGATACTGAAATCATTACCGAGGTTTATACCGGGAGAGCTTACCATGGAAGAAGCATGTAAGCAGATGGCTGAACAGAATGAATGAAAGCTCGCAGAAGAGCAGAAGTATTTGATTCTTAACGAGCATCGCACGCGTAGTGTGCGATATCTCGTTTAAAAGAAAAGTACCAGGGTCGATTGCGTATAGAAGAGGGTTGTGATGAAAAAGAAGGGACGAGAAGAATTCCTTTTTACAGCCTCTTTTTCTAAATTCAGGATGTTTTCTTGGGAATACCCTGTTTGCCCTACCTTTACACTTTTTAAAAGGAGGCAAGTATGTAAGGAAGTACGCATTGGCACTTGGCTTAAGCCTGTTAGGATTGATGGCCTGTGGACAGAAGGCGGAAAATTCCGGGGGAAATTCTTCAGAGGGATCCGGAACAACAGCCCGGGAGAGCGCTAAGGAAACAGCGAAAGCAGAGGGAGAAAACAATTCGGATGTAACTCTCTCCGTATCCATCTGGGATACCAACCAGGAGCCCGGACTGGAAGAAATCATGGCGGATTTCACTAAGGAAACAGGGATTAAAACGAAGATTACCGTTGTGCGTTGGGCGGATTACTGGACTGCTATGGAAGCTGCTGCACAGGGCGGTTCTTTGCCGGATGTTTTCTGGATGCACTCTAACGAATCAGAGCGGTACATGAGTAACGGGATGCTTCTGGATCTGACGGATTACATTAAGAATTCCGAAGTGATTCAGAAAGAGAATTATCCCACTGATATCTGGAGTCTTTACGGCTATGAGGGCAAGGACTATGCAGTACCTAAGGATATCGATACGATTGCTCTTTGGTACAATAAGAAAATGTTTGATGAGGCAGGCTTTAGCTTATCCAACTGCCGATTGGACCTGGGATGACTTAACGGAATCTGCCAGAAAGCTAAAAAAGCCGGATGGTTCTCAGTATGGTTTTTGCTTAAAGCCCAACAATGATCAGGCAGGCTATTACAATATGATTTTGGACAGAGGCGGATACATTCTAAATGATGATAAGACAAAATCCGGCTATGACGATCCGAAGAGTATTGAAGCTATGCAGATTTTGGAGACCTGGATTAAGGAAGATTTGATTCCTTCCGCAGAGACCATGTCCGAAAATTCCGAAGATGTTCTATTCCAGTCCGGCAAGGTGGCAATGATTACCCAGGGTTCCTGGATGATTGCGGCACATAAGAAGAATGATTTCAGCTTGGCTAATGCGGATTGCGTAGAGCTTCCAAAGGATAAAGTGACCGGAAGAAGAGTGTCTATCTACAATGGTTTAGGATGGGCTGCGGCAGCCAACACTAAGCATAAGGAAGAGGCTTGGAAGCTGATTGAATATATATGGGTTCCGAAAAGGCACAGAGAAAGCAGGCAGAGCTGCATTACCATGTCGGCTTACAAGGGTACTTCTCAGGAATAGGGCAAAGAGCGCCCTTTAATTTACAGGCCTATCTCAACATGATGGAAGATATGGAGATTCTTCCCTCTCCAGAAGCACAGTAAATCCTGGGAGGATGCCAATACAGAGTTGGTTACTGCTATATACGGGAGAGCTGACGATGGAGGAAGCTTGTAAAAAGATGGCGGCACAGATGAATGAGAAGCTTGCTGAAGAGCATGCTAGGTAAATATAAGACAATGAGCAAAAAGCATCTAAAACAGCATTAAACAAATAAGTTTAAAAGTTTGGTATTTAGTAGAAAAGGAGTAGCTATGGTAGAAGAGAAAGAAAGTATTTTCATTTTACCAGTAGAGAGAAAACGAATTTATTTGGGGCTGGTTATTTATCCTGCCAACGATAATCGGTTTAGTGGTTTTTGAATATTATACCGATTATAAACACCATTTATCAAAGCTTCTTTAAGACAGGAGACTTTGGTAGAGGGAATATTTTTGTTGGCTTGCAGAATTACCAGAAGGTTTTTGCGGATAAGGAAATCTGGCAGGCTCTGATCAATACGGTGCGTTATGCGATTGTGGAAGTCCCTTCTCCATAGCTATTTCCCTGTTTTTGGCAGTGCTGTTAAATAAGAAAATCAAGGGAAGATCGGTGTATAGAACCATTATTTTTCCTGCCTATGGTGGCGGCTCCTGCTGCTATTGCCATGCGTTTGGCGTTGGTTATACAATTCCGACTTCGGTTTGTTAAACCATATTTCTCCATGCGAAAATTAACTGGGTAAGTAGTCCAGCATTGGGTGATTTATAGCATTGCGGTAATTGGTATCTGGTCTATCCTGGGCTACAACATAGGTACTTTTCCTGGCGGGATTACAGGAAATTCCCGGAGATTTTTATGAGGCGGCGGAGATTGACGGAGCAAACCGGTATTTCCAGCTTCTTTAATATTACTTGCCCTGCTTTTCTCCCACAATTTTCTTTCGTTTTGGTAACTCAGAGTCATTGCCAGCTTACAGGTATTTGACTTGATTTATATGGTACTGATTAACACTAACCCGGCACTGGGAAAAACCCAGTCTTTGGTCTATCTTTTTCTATAAGTATTCCTTTGTAAAATAAAAACATCGGTTATGGTTCAACCATTGTGGTAGTACTCCTTCTTCTGACCTTCACTGGTTACTGTGTTACAGATGATCGGGCAGAAGAAATGGGTTTACTATAACTAAGAAAGGAGTAGCTATGGAAAGTTTAGAGAGAAATAGAAAAATCAGCAGTTTTATTATTCACTTATCCTTGGTTTTGATTTCCATTACCATGTTGATTCCCTTCCTCTGGATGGTTCTGACAGCCTTTAAGAGTATTACAGAGGCAACATCCGTGGATCCATTTATTATCTTCCCGAAGGTTTGGCGAACAGATGCCTTTAAGGCGGTTTTTGCCAACATGGATTTCCTTCTGCTCTATAGAAATACCCTGCTTTTGATTTTCTTTAGAGTGCTTTGTGCGGTGGTAACGGCAACCATGGCGGGTTATGCCTTTGCCAGACTCCGTTTTCCGGGAAGAGACCTGGCATTTTCCCTGGTTTTATTCCAAATGATGGTGCCTAATCAGGTCTTTTTGATTCCTCAGTATCTAATGGTTTCCAGGATGGGAATGTTAAATACGATTTTTGCTTTGGTTTTCCCGGGACTGGTTACCGCCTTTGGAACCTTTCTTTTAAGACAGGGCTTTATGGGACTTCCCAAGGATTTGGAGGAGGCTGCCAGACTGGATGGCTGTAATATCGGACAAACCTTCCTGTTCGTTATGATGCCTTTGATGCGTTCTTCCATGGTGGCACTGGGAATTTTTACAGCCCTCTTTGCCTATAAGGATTTGATGTGGCCCATGATTGTAAATACGGATAAGGATATGTTGGTTTTGTCCTCTGCTTTGGCAAAGATGCAGGGACAATACGTGGTGAAATTCCCGGAACTGATGGCGGCATCCCTGATTGCCTGTGTTCCAATGATCGTTTTATATATTTTGTTCCAGAAGCAATTCATTGAAGGAATTGCCACCAGTGGCGGTAAGCTCTAGGATTGGAGGAGTAGAATGGCTTTTGATATTGTTTTTCACGAAAAAGAAAGAGTTTTTCATTTATATAACGAGAAGATTTCCTACCTTATGCGGGTAATGGAAAATGAGCAGCTGGAGCATCTGTATTATGGCAAGCGAATCCATGATAGAGAAGGCTTTTCTTCCCTGCATGAAGAGGCTCAGCGTTCTCAGATGAGCGTATGTATCCCGGAACCGGGCTCACTTTCCATGCAATATGCCACCCAGGAATATCCTTCCTATGGAACAGGAGACTATCGCAGTCCTGCCTTTTCCATTTTGCAGGAAAACGGCAGCAGGGTATCCGACTTCCGCTATCGGGGCTATAGGAAATCAAGAAGGGAAAGCCAAGCTACCTGCCCTTACCTATGTCCTATGTGGAGGCGGATGATGAAGCTTTGACCCTGGATATTTTCCTGGTAGATGCTGTCAGTGAGACAGAGCTTCGTTTGGAATATACCCTTTATAGAGACTATCCGGTGCTTTGCCGAAATGTTTGCTTTACCCAAATGGGAGCGGAAAAATCCACTTAGAGGCGGCCCTTAGTATGAGTGTGGAATTCTTGGATAAAGATTTTACCATGCTTCATTTGGCAGGTGCCTGGGGAAGAGAGCGCTATGTAAAAACCAGAAAATTGGAAATGGGGATTCAAGGCATTCAAAGCTTAAACGGTACCTGTTCCGGTGCGGAGCATAACCCTTTATTGCCCCTGCTTCGTCCGGACGCCAACGAGAATCAGGGAAAGGTTTATGGCTTTTAACTCCGGTTTACAGCGGAAACTTCCTTTCTCAAGTAGAGGTATCCACCTTGATATGACAAGGGTAATGCTGGGAATTAATCCCCAGAACTTCTCCTACTGCCTTTCAGAGGGTGAGTCCTTCCAAAGCCCGGAGGTGGTGATGGCCTATTCCGAGGACGGTTTGAACGGTTTGAGTCAGGTTTATCACCGCTTCTTTAAAAACCGCCTTATGCACGGAAAATACAAGAATCAGGAACGCCCTGATTCTTTTTAAATAACTGGGAGGCTACCTTCTTTGACTTTAATGAGGAGAAGATTCTTTCATTACAAGAAGGCAAAGGAAGTGGGAGCGGAGCTTTTCGTATTGGATGACGGCTGGTTTGGAAAGAGAAATGATGATTACAGAGGCCTTGGGGACTGGGATGCCAACTTGGAAAAACTTCCCCAGGGAATTGCAGGCCTGTCCAAGAAGGTAGAGGCTTTGGGACTGAAGTTCGGCCTTTGGTTTGAAGTGGAAATGGTCAACATGGATTCCGACCTGTACCGTGCTCATCCGGATTGGATGATTGCTACTCCCGGACGTTTTTCCAAGCCATGCCAGACACCAGCATGTACTGGACTATTCCAGAAAAAGAGGTTGTGGACTATATTTACGGAAAGATGGCAAAGATTCTTAGAGAATCCTCCATTTCCTATATTAAGTGGGATATGAACCGCTATATGTCCGAGCCCTATTCCGCTACACTAGATGCGGAAAGACAGGGAGAGATGATGCATAGATATATTCTTGGAGTCTATGATTTGTATCATCGTCTGACTACGGAGTTCCCGGATGTGCTTTTTGAATCCTGTGCCAGCGGTGGCGCCAGATATGATGCGGGACTGATGTACTATGCTCCCCAGACCTGGTGCAGTGATGACTCGGATGCGGCGGAGAGAGCAAAGATTCAGTACGGAACTTCCATTGCCTACCCCATTGTCAGTATCGGTTCCCATGTATCTCAGGTTCCTAACCAGCAGCTTTACAGAAATACCCCATTGGAAACCAGAGCCAATATGGCTTACTTCGGAACCTTCGGTTATGAGCTGGATTTCAAATCTTCTTCCGGAGAAGGAAATTGAAGAGGTGAAGAAGCAGATTCAGTTTATGAAGGAGTATCGAAGCTGATTCAGATTGACGGAGACTTTTATCGCCTTCGTTCTCCTTTTCAAGGGAAATGAAACTGCCTTTTATGGTGGTATCTCCTAAGAAGGATCAAGCTTTGGCCATGTATTTGCAGACCTTAAATCATGTGAATGCTTCCTGGATTCGTTTTAAGCTAAAGGGCTTGGAGGAGGACCGTCTTTACAGAGTACAGGCTGATTTAAGCCCCTGCTTGGAAAGGTTGGAAAAATCCTGTTTTACATGCTTCCTTTAATTTGGAAAAGAAGAGCTTGGATTATCAGGCTTATGACAGCGAGCTTATGGAAGTGGGAATTCCTATCTCCAGAGATGACTTAAGCAGAAAGGGAGGAGACTTTGCTCCATCCTTTTCAAGATTGATGCCAAGTCTTAGGGAGAAAGAAAAATAAATATAGGAGGTAGAGAGAGGAGAGTCTATGGAGAAAAAGCAAAAGAGAAGAGCCATTTTCTTTTTCTTAATCCCGGTCTCCCTCTTTTACTGAGATGGAAAAGACAAACTGTAGATTTTGTAAAAGATCCCTTTGGCTGTTTTTTGGGAGAAGAACAACGCTATTACAATTTCCAGGATGCAGAAAACAAGGCTTCCGACCTCCAGCTAATGTATTGCGGAAAAGAACGTTGTGTTCCGGGACATCGTTATGGACCGAATAAACGAAATTTGTATCTTTTGCATGTGGTCTATTCCGGTGTAGGGACATTATTCGTTAATGGAGAATACTATCATTTATCCAAAGGGAATGCGTTTCTTTTATATCCTCACATGGAAGCTTGGTATGAGGCGGATTTAACGGAACCCTGGTCTTATTTTTGGATTGGCGTGCGGGGAGTGGATGCGGACAGTTTTTTTACCGAAGCCGGCTTTAGCAAGGAAAAACCGGTGGGAATCGTGCATCAGATGGATAATCTATTGTTGTATATCAATAAAATATTACAAAAACAGGATTATACCATTGAAGAGCAATTATCCAGAAGCGCCTATATGCACTTGTTTTTTGCCAATCTTCTCAGGGGAAAGCAGGAAGAAACGCATTGGGGAGGACCGTTAAAGGATTTAGGCAGTCACAGTGCCAGAGTGAGAGCCTATCTGGATGAGCATTATCATGAAGATATCTCTATTAGCGCTTTAGCGAAGGAAATGGGAATCCACCGCGCCCATCTTTTTAACAGCTTTAAAAAAGATACCGGTTACTCTCCCAAGGAATATTTACTCTATATCCGGATGCAAAATGCCAAGGCTATGCTTCGGAGAACCGGAAAGTCCATAGCAGAAATTGCCTATATGGTGGGCTATCATGACCCTTTAAGCTTTTCCAAGATTTTTCGGCAGAAAATAGGGGTAAGTCCTTTGCAGTATAGAAACATGAAAGAAGAGATGCTGTATAACCGGGAAACCGGGGAATATTTGCAACATTTGTATTAAGGGAAATGTATCAAGGAAAATGGATTTTCTTGACAAAAAAGAATTTCATAAGATAGACTTTAACGGAACTAAGGTGAATGGTCGCTGCTGCCAAGTGCAGGAGAGGAAAGTCCGGGCTTCATAGAGCAGGATGCCTGATAACGTCAGGTTGAGGTGACTCACAGGAAAGTGCAACAGAAAAGAACCGCCGGTTTCCGGTAAGGGTGAAAAGGGGGTGTAAGAGACCACCGGTTTCCTGGTAACAGGAAATGCTATGTAAACCCCATCCGAAGCAAGGTTAAACAGAGGGCATAAGGTGGCTCGCCTGCCCTCGGGTAAACCGCTTGAGGCTTATGGCGACATAAGTCCTAGATAGATGACCATTTTTAACATAACCCGGCTTATAGCTATAGTTCCCCCCTCTCTCAGGAGAGGGGGATTTTTTATACTATAGTCTGAGGAAATCGTATGGAACTTCCCGAGTATAGGCAAGGGATAAATTATTCCTCTACCTCTACCTTTTCCATGATTACCTTTTCTACAGGAGCATCCTGAAAACCGGTTTCTACGGAAGCAATTTCATCCACTACATCCAAGCCTTCGATGACCTTTCCGAATGCGGCATACTGTCCATCCAAATGAGGAGCTGCTTCATGCATAATAAAGAACTGGGAGCCGGCAGAGTTGGGATCCATGGAACGAGCCATAGAAATAACACCCTTTTCATGCTTTAAGGGGTTGTCTACACCGTTACTCTTAAACTCTCCCTTAATGCTGTAACCGGGGCCGCCCATACCGTTTCCATCCGGGTCTCCTCCTTGAATCATAAAGCCGGAAATAATACGGTGGAAGGTCAATCCGTTATAAAAGCCCTTCTTTACCAGGTCTAAAAAGTTCTCTACGGTAATGGGGGCAGTTTCAGGATACAGTTCCAAACGAATCACCTTGCCACTGTCCATCGTAATGCGTACAATAGGATTTGCCATAATACACTCCTTTATTCTGATAAAATATTGTGAAATCAAAGGAATTGTATCAGCTTTTTAGAGGGCTTACAAGCCGGACTTAAATAGAATAAGCGGGAAAAATGAGGATAAGATATCGAAAATGTCGCAAATACAGGAAATAGATGAAATACAGGAAGAGAAATCCAATATAATACAAGAAGAGAAATCTAAGATAGCACGGGAAGAAAAACTAATATAGTACTGGAAGAAAAATCCAATACGACTCAGTTCGGAGAGAAGCAAAGCATTCTTTCCTATGCTTCCTGTAGACTTTTGCCCAAGGGAATGTAAGGTGAACCGGTTTAAAGGGGAACGGGGATTTTGTCATGCGGGAAGTGTCATGCATATCGGTAGAGCAGCTCCTCATTTTTGGGAGGAACCCTGTATTTCCGGAAGCAAGGGAAGCGGAACCATTTTTCTTTTCTTATTGCAGTCTGTCCTGTGTTTTTGCCAAAACCAAAGGCTTTTCTCGAGGAGAAATCGGGGAGGCGGTTTCTGTTGAAGAACTTTATCAGCATTTTTCTGAGCTTGGAAAAGCTGGGCTGTCATAATATCAATCTGGTTACGGGAGAGCATTATCTTCCGGGAATTTTAGAAGCGATTGGCTTTGGCTAAGAAAAAGAGGCTTTAGCCTGCCCTTTGTCTGGAACTGCTCCGGTTATCAAAGTAGTGAGGTATTGGCAAGCTGCGAAGGGCTTATCGATATTTATCTCTTTGATTTTAAATACATAAAGGAAGACACGGCTTTACGCTATTCCAAGGCAAAGGACTACCCGATGAGGGCAAAGGAAGCTCTGGCGGAGTGTATACGCCAGTGTCCAGAACTTGAATATAAGGAGGGGATTTTACAAAAAGGTGTGATTCTTCGACATTTGCTCCTTCCGAATCAGGTGTATCAGGCGAAAAAGTGTTAAAATATGCCTATGAAGAGTATGGAGAAAATATTTTTATACAGTTTACTTCGGCAATACATTCCTTATGGAAATCTTGAGGCTTACCCGGAGATTGACCGTCGAGTCTACGGAAAAGAGTATGAAAAATGGATTCGTTATGCTGAAGAGCTAGGAATTCAAAACGCCTATATGCAAGAGGAAGAAAGTGCCAAAGAAAGCTTTATTCCGGAATTTACGGAGAAAAAGAATTTAGAGAAGATATGTTTTGCGTGGTATATAAATAGACACGTTAAACAATAAAGAGCATAAAGTGTAATAAATATTCAGGCAGGCAAAGAAAGTTTGCAGTAAAGAGAAATGATCAGGCAATTATAGAAAGGATATGAAATGAAAAAATACATCATGGCCTTAGATGCAGGTACCACCAGTACCAGAGCCATCCTTTTTTGACGAAGAGGGAGAGTCTGTTTTCAAGGCTCAAAAAGAGTTTCCCAGTATTATCCGAAGCCCGGTTATGTGGAGCACCATCCCAATGAAATCTGGCAAAGCCAGTTGGCGGTAGCACGAGAATGTCTGGAAAAATCAGGGATTCCCTCTGCATCTTTATTAGCCATCGGTATTACCAATCAAAGGGAAAGTACCATTGTATGGGATAGAAAGACGGGACAGGCCATTTATCCCGCTATTGTTTGGCAGTGCAGAAGAACCACGGAATGGATAAAGGAAGCGCAAAAGTCTCATCCGGAGATTTCAGAAAAGATTCGGGAAAAAACCGGTCTGGTTTTTGACCCTTATTTTTCCGCCACGAAGATTCGTTGGATTTTAGACCATGTGGAGGGTGCTCAGGAAAGGGCGGAGGCGGGAGAACTTTGCTTCGGTACCGTGGATACCTGGCTGATGTATAAGCTGAGTAAGGGCAACTGTTTTGTTACGGATTATACCAATGCATCAAGAACCTTACTGTTTAACATTCACAGCTTGGAATGGGATGAGGAGCTTCTGTCCTTTTTTAGAATTCCCAGGGCTATGCTTCCTAAGGTAAATCCTTCCTCCGGCTTCTTCGGAGAGGTGGACCTGGAGTTTTTGGGAAGGCCCGTTCCTATCTGCGGAGTGGCGGGAGACCAACAGGCGGCTCTTTTTCGGACAATGCTGCTTCCAAAAGGGGGATGTGAAAAATACCTACGGCACCGGCTGCTTTATGCTGATGAATACAGGAGATCATGCAATTCTTTCAAAGCATGGCTTATTAAGTACCATTGCCTGGGGCATTGACGGAAAGGTGCAGTATGCTTTGGAGGGATCTGTGTATGTAGGAGGAGCGGTCATTCAGTGGCTAAGAGATGAACTGCACCTGCTGGATAAGGCGGAGGATTCGGAGTATTTTGCATCCAAGGTGGAGGACAGCAACGGTTGCTATATCGTGCCTGCATTTACAGGACTGGGAGCGCCCTACTGGGATCCCTTTGCCAGAGGCAGCATTACCGGACTGACCAGAGGGGTAAACAAAAATCACATTATCCGAGCCGCCCTGGAGTCCATTGCCTTTCAAAGTAGAGACCTGCTTCTTGCTATGGAGCAGGATATGGGACAGCGCCTTAGAAGTCTTAGGGTAGATGGAGGAGCCTCGATAATAATTTCCTCATGCAGTTTCAAGCGGATTTAATGCAGGCTTCCGTGATTCGTCCCCGTTCTATTGAAACAACCGCCTTGGGAGCAGCCTATCTGGCGGGACTTTCTGTTGGACTCTATGAATCTATGGACAGCCTGGAGGAACGGCATCATGTGGAAATGGAATTCTTCCCAAGATGACCCGGGAGAAAAGAGAAGAAAAAGTCCGGGGCTGGAAAGCATTGGAAGCAAGCTTCGGCTTTGGTAAAGAAGATTAAAGGAAAAAGGGCATCAAAGGAAAAAAATGTTTTTGACAATAGATTTTTACTTACGGAAAGAGGGAACAATTTGGAAACAAAAATGACTTGTATGAACTGTAGAAGAGGCTGCACCTTGGACGTGAGCTATGAAGGAAACAGATTGATTTCCGTCACAGGCAATGAATGTGGAAGAGGAAAGGCTTTTGCCGAAATAGAGATTTCCGAGACTAAGGCTAGATTTCTCTCGGAGATTCGCTTAATAGGTTCCAAGGAATTTCTTCCGGTAAAGACGGAGAAAGCCATTCCCAAGGAGAAATTATCAGAGGCGGAGGCATTTTTGTAAGGGCTTCCGAGTACCCATTCCTATCCGAATAGGCGATGTCTTGGTAAATGACTTCTGTCAAACCGGAGTTCGCTTGATAGCCTTGAAAAAGTATACGTTAATACTAATCTGGAATTATTGAAGAGAATAGATTTCTAAAATATAGTTAGTGTTGTATAACCAAAAGAAGAGGCAAAGGCTTGATATTACAGGCTTTTTTTCCTCTTCTTTTTGTTTTTCTTATAATCCTATAAAAATTACTAGGAATAGTATTGTCACATGATTTTGCCTCGTTTATAATCCGAAACATAGTCAAGAAGATGTTATGAATTGCTGTTATTGGTTCAGAATTAAAGAATCAGGGAATTGAACCATATCGTTTGTACAGATTGGTTTACGGTGGCAAGTCCAAGCATCTTAATGATAAGACAGAAAGGTCTTTATATATTTGGAGGGAATATGGCGGAATTACTAAAGATAAAAGATTTATCCGTTTCAGTAGAAGAAAAAGGAATTTTAAAGAATGTGAACCTGTCCATCAATAAGGGTGAAACCCATGTACTGATGGGGCCTAACGGAGCAGGAAAGTCCACCTTGGGCAACGCTCTTATGGGAAATCCCCCGGTACAGCATTACCAACGGACAGATTCTTTTTGACGGGGAAGATATTACCCATGAAGCGGTGGATAAGAGAGCTAAGAGAGGAATTTTCCTTTCCTTCCAAAACCCCTTGGAGGTTCCGGGAGTAAGCCTCGAAACTTCATTCGTTCCGCTATGGAACAGCGTTTCGGAAAGAGAATCCGCCTTTGGGATTTTCGTAAGGAGCTTAAGAAGTCCATGGATATCCTGGGAATGGATCATAGCTATGCAGAGCGTGATTTAAATGTGGGCTTCTCCGGTGGAGAGAAAAAGAAGGCGGAGATTTTACAGCTTCTCATGTTAAAACCCGGTCTTGCCATTCTTGATGAGACAGATTCCGGACTGGATGTGGATGCGGTAAGAACCGTTTCCGAAGGAATCAAGGAGTATCAGAAGAATATGGAAGGCTCCCTTTTAATTATCACCCACTCTACAAGAATTTTAGAGTCCTTGACAGTAGATAAGACGCATGTGGTGATTAACGGTGTGATGAAGGCTGAAGGAGACGGAAGTCTGGTAGATAAAATCAACAACGAAGGTTTTGAATCTTTTTGGAGAAGGAATAAATCCTTCTATTTGGAAAGCTAGAGGATAGTATGGCAAAAGGAAAGAACAGAAGTTCAAGATATTGATCGTTCTTTATATGATTTTCGATATGAAGAAAAAGGACAGCGACTTCTATAAAAATCAAAGAGGGCTTAACACCGGAAATCGTAGAGGAGATTTCGGATAAGAAAAATGATCCTCAATGGATGCGGGATTTTCGCCTAAAGGCCCTGGAAGTTTATCATAAAACAGATATCCCCAATTGGGGACCGGATATCTCCGACTTAAACATGGATAATATTGTGACCTATGTTAAGCCGAAAACCAAGATGTCCGCAGACTGGGAAGAGGTTCCTGAGGATATTAAGAATACCTTTGAAAAGCTTGGTATCCCTGAGGCGGAAAGAAAGAGTCTGGCAGGAGTGGGAGCTCAGTATGACTCTGAGCTTGTATACCATAACTTGCAGGAAGAGGTAGCAGCAAAAGGTGTAGTTTATTCCGATATCGAGTCTGCCCTTCACGGTCCTTACGGGGAAATGATTGAGAAGCATTTTATGAAGCTGGTTCCTCCAACAGACCATAAATTTGCGGCTCTTCACGGGGCGGTATGGTCCGGTGGCTCCTTCGTTTATGTTCCCAAGGGGGTAAATGTTGAAATTCCCCTCCAGTCCTATTTCCGCTTGAATGCACCGGGAGCAGGACAGTTTGAACATACCTTAATCATCGTGGATGAGGGAGCAGAGTTACACTTTATCGAAGGCTGTTCCGCACCGAAGTACAATGTGGCAAACCTCCATGCGGGATGTGTAGAGCTTTTCGTTGGAAAAAATGCCAAGCTTCGTTATTCCACCATTGAGAACTGGTCCAAGAATATGTATAACTTGAACACCAAAAGAGCCAGAGTGGAAGAAAACGGTATTATGGAGTGGGTTTCCGGTTCCTTCGGTTCCCATATTTCCTATCTGTATCCTATGACCATTTTAAAGGGAGACAATGCCAGGGCGGAATTTACCGGAGTAACCTTTGCAGGAGCAGGACAGAATCTGGATACCGGTGCCAAGATGGTGCATATCGGAAAAGATACCAGCTCCTATATCAATACCCGTTCTATTTCCAAGAGCGGCGGTATTTCCACCTATCGTTCTGCAGTGGTAATTCAAAATCAGGCGAAAAATGCAAAGTCTGCGGTATCCTGTCAATCTTTGATGCTGGATGATCAGTCCCGTTCCGATACAGTTCCTGCCATTGATGTTCGTACCAACCAGGCGGACGTGGGCCATGAAGCAAAGATTGGAAGAATCTCCGATGAAGCGGTATTTTTATCTGATGTCCCTGAGGCATTCCCTGAGGAGGAGGCTAAGTCTCTGATTGTCAGCGGATTTGCGGACTCTGTTTCAAGGAGTTACCTTTGGAATATGCGGTGGAGATGAATAACCTGATTCGTTTGGAGATGGTGGGAGCCATCGGCTAGGAAGGAGGAATTGTGCGTACAGAAGAATTAATTATCAATAAGATGCCGGTTCCTACATTTCGCTGGCTGAAAATGAATGAAAGTAAAAATTAAGATTGAGGGAGCATTTCAATCCTTTACACCGGAAATAGAAGAAGAGGCCACTAGAGGAGAGGAGACTTCTCTCGAGTAGTCAGCGGTTTGGGAGAGGAATTAGCCGGTCTTGCGAAGGAAGACGGCTGTGAAAAGCACCGGCTATCGCATTAAAAAAAGGGTGAAGCCAAGGCTCCCATGATTATGCATTTTCTTTATGAGAGTAAAGAGAACCAGCATTCTTCCTTCCGCTTCTATCTGGAGGAGGGGCAAAAGCTTACTCTCTTCTTGCATAGAGAATCAGCGGAGAAGGCAGTAGGATCCGCTTATTTACAGGAAAAGTTTATTTTGGAAAAGAATGCGGAGCTGAATCTGATTTTGGTGAGTAAGTTCGGAGATGCATTCCGAAGCTATGATGACTTATCTTTGCAGCTTCAGGAATCGGCGAAGGTAAAAGCTTAGCGCAATTCATCTTTGCGGAAAGAGTGCCCATATGGGCTATCGGGCTGACCTTTTAGGGAATCGAAGTGAGGCGGAATTGCATCTTGGCTACTTCTTAGAGAAGCAGGAAAGAGCGGACTACAACCTTTTGGTAAATCACTTCGGAAAGAAGAGTGAATCTCATATTTACTGTGACGGTGTGCTGAGAGGGGAAGCCTTTAAAATTTTCCGGGGCACCATTGACCTAAAGCATGGGGCAAAGGGTGCCTGCGGCAATGAGCAGGAAAAATGTGCTTTTGATGGATGACAATGTGGTGAACCAGACCATTCCGGTTATTCTTTGTGATGAGGATGATGTGGAAGGAAACCACGGCGCTACCATCGGTCGTTTGGACGAGGACAGTGTCTTCTATATGCAGAGTAGGGGTATGGATTTGGAAAGCACTCTATGAGCTGATGGCAGAAGCCAGAATGGAAAAATGTTATTCACAGCATTTCCGATAAGAGTATTCAGGCATATATTGAGGAGACTATCAGAGGAAAGGGTAAGGAAGAGGAATAATGGAATTGGCAAGAGAGGAATTGGCAAAAAAATTAAAAGAAGATTTTCCTATTTTCAAAACAGGAAGTTTTGCCTACTTGGATAATGCGGCAACTACCCAGAAGCCAAAGCAGGTTTTTGGAAGCTATGGAGCATTATTATCATGTGGAAAATGCCAACCCTCTCCGTGGGCTCTACGAGCTTTCTTTAAAGGCTACGGAAGCCTATGAAGAGGCGAGGGAAGCTGTGCGAAGTTCCTGAATGCGAAGGAAAGCGCGGAAATCATCTTTGTAAGAAATGCTACCGAGGGATTGAACCTTATCGCCTATACCTATGGCAGAGCCTTTTTGCAGGAGGGAGATGAAATCATGCTCCCGATTTCGGAGCATCACAGTAATTTTATTCCCTGGCAGCAGCTGGCAAAGGAAAAGGGATTAAAGCTTCATTTTCTGGAGCCCAATGAAGAGGGCATTATTACGGAAGAAAGCTTCCGAGCAGTTTTTAAATCCCAAGGTAAAGCTGGTGGCCATGGCGCAGGTATCCAATGTTCTTGGAAATATTCAGGACATTAAACTGTTTGCAAAAGATTGCCCATGAAATTGGAGCGGTATTTGTTTGTGACGGAGCTCAGTCTGTTCCACACACCAAGGTGGATGTTCAGGATTTGGATGTGGACTTTTTGGTATTTTCCGGTCATAAGCTCTATGCTCCCATGGGAATCGGTGCCGTATACGGAAAGAAGGAGCTTCTGGAAAAGATGCCTCCCTTCCTCTTCGGCGGAGAAATGATTGAGTATGTGACCAAGGAAGGCGCCACCTGGGCAGAGCTTCCTCATAAGTTTGAGGCGGGTACGGTAAATGTTGGCGGTGCAGTTGGTCTTACAGCGGCAATTTCTTATCTGGACAAAGTCGGATTTTTCCTTTATTGAGGAAAGAGAGGCGGAGCTTTGCACTTATCTCATGGAGGGAATGGAAAAAATCCCCCATGTACACATCATAGGTTCCAAAGATCCGAAAAGACATCATGGCATTGTAACCTTTACTATAGACGGAGTTCATCCCCATGATATTGCAGCCATTTTCAATTCCAATCAGGTTTGCGTCCGGGCGGGACACCACTGTGCTCAGCCTTTGATGAAATTCCTGGGAACACCAAGTACCACCAGAGTCAGTCTTGGCCTTTACAATACTAAGGAAGATGTGGATGCCTTTTTGGCGGCATTAAAAACTATTCGAGGAGTGATGGGATATGGGGAGTAACACCTACTATAATGAGATTTTAACAGAACATAATATTCGACCAAACAATAAGTATAAGATGGAGGATGCCAGCTTTTTCTTTAGAGGGCGTGAATCCCAGCTGTGGAGACGATATCGTCTTGTATTTAAAGTTGGATAAGGATAATGTTATTTCCGAAGCCAGCTTTGATGGAGACGGCTGTGCAATTTCTCAGGCCAGTGCAGATATTATGTGCGATTTAATCATAGGAAAAACAAAGGACGAAGCTCTTCGGCTTTCTGAAATCTTTCTGCGCATGATTCGGGGAAAGATTACGGAGGAGGAGAAGGAAGAGCTGGAAGAAGCCGGAATCCTGGAGGATATTTCTCACATGCCTGCCAGAGTAAAGTGCGCCGTACTTGGTTGGAGAACCATGGATGAAATCTTTAAGGATGCGGATGAAGGCAAGATTGACAAGTATTCCCGGAAAGTTCGATTAAAAGGGGCTGTAAAAATCAAACTAAATTTTTCTATTCAATATAGGTCTGAAATTTGGGGCACGCTTCGCTAGCTTCGCCACGTAGTGGATACTAAGCGAAAAACTGCGTTCTACTTGTTTTTTTCGCAAGTACCGACGGGCTCAGACTACCCCATAATCTCAGACCCTATATTGTCGAAAAATTTCTTTGTCGTTTTATTTTATAGCTCCTTTTTTGGTGAATTAAGGTAAGAAAAAAGCCTTGATTTATGTCGTTTCTTACATAAATCAAGGCTCTTTTATCTTAGCGACGAGGATGGGACTTGAACCCATTCGAAAAGTGCTAAAGAATGGCTTAAAAATCGACATTCTTTAAAGTTTCGTGACCAAAACATGACCAAATTTATCTAAATTACTCTTTATTTACTACACGATTTGTCATGTGGTCTAAAAAAATACTTTGGATTCTTCCTGAAGGTCTTCCTTTAAGGCCTTCCTGTAAATTCCCTTCATAATATAGTCACTTTTCCAGCCTCCAAGCTTTAGAATAATAGAATCATGGAGCCCTAGGGAATGAGCTTTGCTGGCAAAGAAAGACCTTAAGCGGTGAATTCCAAAGTGGGGCAAGCCTATCCGCTTTTCTACTATTCGCATATTGTCGTACATTTTCCCCAGGAATCCCTCATATACGCAGCCCTGCTCCCTTATTCTGTCAGCCAGTTCTTTAGGGAGCGGTAATTTTCTATTGCTCCGCTCAGTCTTCGTGAAGTTCTGAATCACCCACTTATTGTCGCTACCTTGTACCTTGGCCTTATTCACTGTAAGGATGTTGTCCTCAGACAGGTCTTTTATCGTTAGAGCTCCTATCTCTGATCTACGAAGTCCAAGGGAGGCAAGATAGAGCGGTACCCAGTATTTCTTTAAAGTGGGAGAGTCATCAAGATAGGCGAAGAGCCTGCTTACTTCTTCATCGCCCGGCGTGTATATGTCTTTCTGGACCTTACGCGGAAGTTTCGTCCGGATGACGAACTCCGGCCTAAACTCATGCATTACAGAGACGATGAGTCCGTGCCGATTGTATATCGTCTTAGGGCTTAAAGGACGCTTAGGGCTTTCAGGACGCTTAGGGCTTACAGGACGCTCAGAACGCACCATATCGTTCACTAAGGCGGTTAAAGTGTATTGGGTAATATCTTTTATAGGTAGAGAGGTAAAGTGGCTAGGAATTGATTTTAGCGTTGCTCTGTAGCCTCTTATGGTGGAGGCAGAGAGAATGTTTTCTTTAGCCTTGATATACTTTTTCTGCGTAGTCTAAAAAAGTTCCCTTTAGAGACGCTCCAGGAACTTCGTTTAGTAATTCATTTGTGGCCAGCAGAACATCCCTCTGTGTAGGTGGGGCGTCAAATAGCAAACTCTGCCGTTTTCCGTTTATCATTTTTCTTACTCTATACTTCCCGGAAGGAAGCTGGTCAACGCCTTTAGGAAGTTTATTCATACTTGCCTCCTATACTAAGCCTGCAATCTCTCCAGTAGTGCTTCTTGCAGTACCTGAGAGAAGTTGACTCCAAGCTCTAAAGACTTGGCATTCAGCCACGCAGGAAGAGTTACAGTACGATTCACGGATTTATTGTTCTGTGCTTCTCGGATTGAGGGCATAAAAACATCCACTAAGCAAGAAACTTGATTCTTCTTAAGCTGCAGCTCGCTAATCAGGGATGGCTGGGGATTTCTTCTTTGTCTTCTTCCATGCTATAAAGAGTAAGCCCTAAAAGTTCTTTGGCAGATTTAAAGGCATCTTCCTCATCAACTCCGCTTGTGGCAACATCAAAAATCAGGGAAAAGTACTGCAATTTCCTGTCCTTCCTCGAAAGTAAATACCGCCGGATAAATATAATTGTTCTTTTTCATTCTGTTCTCCTTTATATGAATTCTTCAAAGGGTAGGGCTACCGAAATCGTAGCCCTGATTGTCTTTCGATACTGTCTAAGGTGGCTCGTGGTATGTCTTTGTCCGGGTGCTTTACTGTAACCTTTCCCTTTTTGGTTGGGTGCTTGAATTGGTGGTGACTTCCAGAACATAGTATTTCATACCAGCCGTCTTTCTTTAGTATCTTGAGTACTCCCTTGATGAGTAACTTTTCATATTGTTTCCTCCTCATGTATATATAATAACAAATATAATTATATTTGTCAATATAATATTTGTAAAAAAATATTTGTCGAAAAAGGTATAAAAAAATACCCCTAGTTTCATCACTGATCAGGCGACTACTTCTAGGGGAGATATTATGCCTCATGGCCGGCGAGCTTACAGTTCGCTTAAACGTCAATTCGGTTACATGAGTATACAGCGTATTTCTACCTGCCCCCTATATTATCGGACGTGGAATTAAAAATGGCAAGAATGTAAAAATGATTAGCTTGCTATCATACTTAAATTATTCTGGTCCTCTCGTTCGCTCCACTTAATAACATGAATGCCATAGTTTTGTGCAGCTACTAGTTCCTCCTCATTGATTTTCTTTTTCATCATTCACGATTAAGATACACTGGGAGTCTCTTCTTGCTCCGATAGTATCAGAACAAGAGAAAAATACTACTGGTAAAATTAGCCTTATTCGGCGTACTAATCACATTGCAAACTCGTTCCGGATGAGTCTTAGTTCGGCTCCACATATAGTCAAAGGTATGCGGATAACTGGATTTGCCGGTAAATGAGACATTCTTTGAAGCAAAGATTTCTTTTTCCCGGAAAAAAATCATCCACATCCTCATGAAAAATAGGTCTGTACTTTGCTTTGTGATGTGAGATACATATCCCCGATCCGGAGCATTGCTTGGGTGAACTGCATTTTGCCAAGAGGAAAGTTTTTTTACATTTGTCTTGTAAGTAAGCTCTGATTTATCCAGTCTAACCCCGAACTGCGCAGCAATCTGTTCTATTTGAGACATTCTTTTCTCACTTAGCTTTATTCCACTCATTTCTAAAGTGTTGAGTGTCCATGAATCATCAGTGAAGAATAAATGGCCATTTTCTTCTTTTACATAAAACTGTATATAGTCATTTGACGAGTCTAAGAAAGGCGTAACAAGTTCATAGTAGCCGTTTGATAAGGGGGAGAAACGGATTTCTGTTTTAGCCATTTAAGATATTCGTCTATGCGTTTTTCTATATCCATACAGCTCCTCCCTATTCTAAAATCATATATTTTTGTTCCCGTACTTGTGGCGGATGAATCAAGTTTATTTTCTTGAAGTAGAGCAAGCTGTTTTCTACAAAGTTGGCCGAATCTATGTTTTCGGCCGGAAATGCAAATGCTCTATTGTATTCTTCGGTATAAATGTGCCAGTGGGAGCCTAAAATCTTTTGCCCGTCCGGATTAAGATGTACTGAAGCATCATCAACATCTAAGGCCAGTAAAGGGGCGTTATTTCTTTTCACTATAGTCTGAAAACTGTACTTTCCCCTGCTTGATTCTTCCCCTAAAAATCTGAATAGCAAATTCGTCTTTAGTGTGAATTGCCTTGGCGTTAAATACAATTTTTCTGCCCTGGATCTGGAAAATATAAATACCGTGTGGCAGTTTCTTTTATCAACTCAAGAAGCTCCTTGGCTTCCTCGGTGCTGAGTATTGGATTCATTTAAGCTCCTTTAAAAAATTACCTGTCTCCCCTATAAGAAAATTTTATATCCCGTACTGATTTAAAACAGAACATTTGTTTGTTATTATATCCCTATCGCTATCTTAGGTTGTGCAGCAGGAGAGGTTATGAAAGAAGAAATAATTGCTTTACTCAATGGTCTTACAGAAAACGAACTGAGAAGAATCTATATCTTACTTCTGCACTTCGTAGGCGGGCATTAGTCCCGTCTTTTTTCTTGGTCTTTTTCCACAAGTTCCTTCGCAATTTTCTCCAGGAGTTTCCACTCCTCAAGATTAAGGCTGGCCAGCATAGAGACAAAGCGTTTCTTGAAATCCTCCGGCTCGGCGGCCAAAGTGTCCCCCATGAATGCCGAAATCTGTTCTTCCCTGGAGTTTTCCGAGAACATTTCGCCCTCACCGGTGCGGAGCCATGTTTCTGATACGGAAAAATGTTTTTACAGATTAAGGAGATAGCAGAAGCACTTGGGTCTGTTCTTCCTGTTTCGTAGCCAGCTATATTATTTCTACTTACTTTGAGCGCATCTGCAAACTCTTGTTGAGTTAAGCCTTTTCGCCTGTCTAATTTCTTTAATTCTATCCTTAATTTCCATAACCTCACCTTCTTTTCTAGCCACGAGTATATAGAGGAACAAACAAACGTCAAGGAAAAAAATGTTTGTAATAAACAAAAAAAGTAGTTGACATTTGTTTGTCGCGACATTATGATATGTTTGTAATTCACAAAAATATTTGAAATTCACATAAGAAAGAAGGTGATAGCAAAAAAATGGATTCTACAGTTTCGGCAACAGAGAAGGACTTACTGAAAACATTTAAAGAAATCCTCCCCAAAATGAGCAGTGATAGCAGAGCCTACCTACTGGGATATGGGGAAGGATACAAAAAGAAAGCAGAGGAAACCGAAAAGGAACAGGAGGAAAAGAATGACGATTAGTGCGCATAGGGAACTGCTCCAGAAGGCACGCCTCATAGGCAAAGAGCATATAGAGTACCTCGATTCAGAAGGAAAGCTGGGCAGCAGTGCTATAGAGGCGTTGCTTCGCTATGAGAAAGAAGAGCGTTCCGGCACACCGGATTTTATGCAAGCCGAGGCATTATTGCTTCATTACTTATCAGATGTGCTTCTGGAAGCAGTAAGCAAGAGAGAGAGGGGAACCAGGAGAAAGGAGGAAGAGGATTGAATGAGAGTTATTTAGAGGAGATGTCCAAAGAACTGATAAATTGCCACAAGATGATGGCATGGGCGCATGTGATGTACCTTAAATCTAAGGGGCAGCAGGGCATAAATGCACTTCATACGCTTATTGACTTAGAGAAAGAGAATTTGGAAAAAGTAAAAGACTCTAAGGAAATTGAGGAGATTTTGGTGTCTGAAGTCCTGATGTTTCAAGGTTTGGCCATGGAGCTAAGGGAGGAATTAGATAAGCTGGCCAATGGAAAGGAAAAGTGAATCATGGCTGCATTCAAGATAAGGGCAACTATAGAGCTGGACTTTAAAGTATCAGGAATTTTCTATATGTCGGATGCCTTGAGACTGGTTGAAGAGGAAATCCGTGATATGGCTAGAAGTTCCGGGAATACAGAAGGGTGGCAAATCAAAGGTACAGAAGTGGAGATTGTTCAGGATCAGTCTCCTGAAAAGAAAAAGGGAGTTACCGCCCACCACGACAGGTAACCCCGAGAACAAAACAAATAATTTAGTTCGTGCCCAGTATAGCACGGACAACTATAGGAGGTAAATATGAAAATAGTAAGGCTAAATAAGAGCATTCCGGTTACTTTCACGGTAAGGCTTACGGAAGGACTAAAGGAAGCGCTTGGAAAAGAATCGGCCAAGACAGGAATAAGCATGAATGGACTGCTTATTCAATATCTGGAAGATGGACTTCGCCATGCTCAGATTCATAGGACTGAATATAGGAATCCAAGATAAAATCAATCTCTTTATTCATTGACCGATGTTCGAGAGCTGAGATTGCATGTATTTTCAGAAACATTTCATCAGGTAAACGTAACATGGTTGGACGCTTATTTGTAGCCATAACAACCTCCTTTGGTTTCTATATGAAGCCATAGATCTGCTACTCGGTAGCTGGAAGATGAATTTCGCCGCACTCTGATTCGTAGGAACGGATAGCAGCTTTTAGTTGGTACTCAATTTCCTTGTTTACAGAACGTCCTGATTCATTGGCAATGAACTTAATTTTATCCATCACTTCCTTTTCAATACGTAATGGATAAGGGTTAGCTTGAATGGCCATAAGGTTTCCTCCTTTATTTTTTTAAAGATATCAATATTGTAGCTAAATGACTTCTTTTTGCAAGAATTCAAAAAGATATCAAAAAGAGTTTACATCACATAAGATTCATGCTAGATTGACAATAGATATTATTTAGATATCAATAAAGGAGAGAAAAATGCAAATAATGACAATAAGAGTTCCGCAGGAACTACAGAAGAAGCTGTCCGAGGAAGCAAAGAGAAGAGGACAAACAAGAAATGGTCTGGTTTTTACAAATATTATGGGGATTTTTGGGAGAAAGGAGAGAAGTGGAATGAAAGAGGTAACTATCAAGATTGAGGAGGATGCGTATGGGTTTTACTTGGCTAAAGCAGTTGCCCAGGACGACATGAGCTTAGAAGATTTTATCGCTGAAGCAGTACAGGAACATTATGAAGGTGACATCCAAAAAGAAAAAGCGAGTTACTGCCCATCACGAATGGGAGAGAACAAGGCTGCAGCAGGCCAAAGAAAGGAATGAGAAAAAAATGGTAGAACATAGAAATTATAATATATGTATTGAAAACTGGACAGAGACAAAGGATTTTTCGGTACTCTATGATGCACTTCGTGAAGCGGAAAGAGAGGCAACAGATAGAAAGCTTGAAGCCGAGATTTCCATAAACATCAAGCTTTCCAAGAGTACGGTTAGTTTTAGATAGTTTCTAAATACGAAATTTTCTCAGTTAGTACATAAACGGTTTTATCACCATAAAAAGCAATAGCTTTGACAGGGTAAAAATTCAAAAACTCTTCTCGATGGTGCCTATCTTTGTATATTCGCGCATATTTATATCTTTGATTTGTGCTATTTGATAGATGTTTTTTAATTTCAACACTGTTACTGTCTGTTAAATGAATCTTTATATTCATTTTCTTATCCTCCTTTCTTGATATTCAGCTACGGCAATAGCTGTATATCGACTATAGGGCAAAAGGAAAGAAAAGAACAATAAAAAGATTTAATGGATGAAGACCTGACAGAAAGGGGATAGATGTGAATCCAATATCATCAGTGGAACTTGCGGAACTTCTGAATCTCACACCGGAAGACTACAGAAAAAGGTTTAGGAATAACAAGTTAACAATGGGGCAAATCTCTATAGTGGCAAATTATATGGGGCTTAGTAATGAAGGAGCAGTCAATATGTTCTTTCCATGCATGCCATGGAAGAGGATAAAGCTTCAAGAGAAAGGAGGCAACTTATGCCAAGACACCGAATAAACAGAAAACAAGGCGAAGATATAAAGAAGTTTATTGACATTGGCAAAAGCAAAACAAGGGATTAAGCAGAGTGCAGTAGCAAGGTACTTATGTGTATCAGAGAAGACTATCAGCCTCAGGAAAGCAGATGGTAATTGGCAGCTTAAGGATTTCGCGCAGATCTGCAAGTATTTCCATGCTACAGATGAAGAGATTGTAAGCATGGTAAGAAGCTATTTTCCGTCTCCTGTGCTGGATATCCGGCAGAAGAATGCATAGGAGGGAAAATGAAAATCAAAATCGTAAAACTGCTATCCGGCATTAACCTGGTATTCTTTATGTCCGTAGTCTCCGCCCTTGATACAGAGACGATAGGAGCGGATGTATTCACGGCTTGTATGCTGCTTAGCATGATGGCCGCTATAGTGCTTATGCATATCCTGGAGCACTTGAAAAGGAAGGAAAGGAGACGGCGTGAAAATGAAAGAAAAAACAAACCATGTGTACGAACTTGCGAAAAAAGAAGAAAAAGAGCTTAAAGAAAAACTCATGGAGGAGTTTAAGAGCATAGGAAAGCCGGAAATGTGGAACGATGTGCAGCAGTACGCCGTAGATTTCCTATTACGGACAACATGGGAGAGGCTTAAAGGATTATAGCCTGGAGGACAGCATGAGAAAGCTTGAAGTGGGAATACTTGGGCTATCAGTATCACTTTTGTTTATTACAGGATACTGCATTTGTAAATCCCTTTGTATAGGTCCAATAGGGGATATGTACAGACAGGCCAGTATAGCCGTGGCTTTATTACAGATTTTTTTAACCATTGGAATGTTTATCGTATGTGGTACGGAATAGGAAAAAGGAGCGTAAATGAAAGCTAGAGGAAGGGTGACCGGGCTGGAGATTCCATTCAGGGCTGAATATCCTATTATCTCCTTCGAGATACAGGCTAGTCCTGAGGACTTAGAAAAGTATAAGAATAAAGACCTGGATATTAGTTTTGTCCAACACCGTGCACGCAGGAGCCTCGATGCAAATGCCTGTTTATGGGCTTGCCTTGGAGATATTGCTAAGGCAATTAACCAGGATAATTGGAGTGTGTATCTCCTCATGCTTGAAAGATACGGGAAATTCACGCACATACTTGTTAAACCCGAAGTGGTAGAGGCTGTTCGGTTGCAGTGGAGAGAAACAAAGATAGTCGGAGAAACAAAGGTAGATGGAAAGCCTATGGTACAAATGCTCTGCTTCTTTGGATCCAGCACTTACGATAGTGCAGAGTTTTTCCAGACTTCTCAGTGGAGTAATTTCAGAAATGCAAGATATGCATTTAGAGGTACCGGCTTCTGCGGAGATGAAGGCCATACTTGCCTCGCTGGAGAAGAAAGAATGATACCTGGCTTTTACAAGAAGGCCAGAGAATAGTGTTATACGGAACTTAAGGAGAAAAAGAGGTTAAGTCATGGCAATTACATCAATAGATAAAGAATCTTACATGCTTTATAGAGGCTGGAATCCACTTTTTGAGAATTTGCCGAAGGAACAGCTAGGCGAGTTATTTTTACGCAATTTGCTGTTATCAAAGTGGAAAAGAATACACCATTGAGAACCCTTTGATTAAGGGAGTTTTTGAGATGGTATTAATGCAGTTCAAAAAAGATGAAGAAAAATATATTTCCAACTGCGAAGCAAAGGCTAAAAATGGGAAAAAAAGGGTGCTGAAAGTAGATGGCAAGACGATAACAATAATACTTCTGAAAAATGGCAAAAATAGCAAGTGCCATTCCGAAGATGGCAAAATGGCAAGTGCTATTTTAGCCATAACGAAGAAAAAAACGGAAATGGCAAAAAAATGGCTATAGAGGAAGAGGATAAGGAAGAGGAAGAGGAAGAGGAAGAGGTAGAGGAGGTACCTACGGTACCCAAAAAGAGAGAGGCGCGTAAACGCTTCTCTCCTCCCTCAGCTGCCGAGGTAAGGGAGTATTGCCGAGAAAGGGAAAACGCTGTAGATGCGGAGTCCTTTGTAGATTTCTATGCGGCTAAAAGGCTGGAAGGTGGGGAATGCGCCTATGAAGGACTGGAAGGCAGCAGTCCGAACTTGGGAAAAGCGAGAAAGCCGTGCAGCGCCTAGGCGCGGTACTTTTGATGCAAATGATTATCTGCTTGGGATTATCGGGGAAGAAGGTGTATGATGACGAAGGCGGAGATTGCAAAGCTGATTTATGTCGTAAAAGGCCACATACCCCAATAGCTTTTTCCCGGTATACAACGCAGGATCTTGATAACATGATTTCTGCCTGGTTGTCCGTGCTAACGGATTATACATACGAGCAAGGCTCTGCCGGATTAAAGGTGTACTTGTCCAGCGATACAAAGGGATTTCCACCATGCCCGGGGCAGATAGTGGATAACATCTTGAAACTGAGTAAGCCCAAGATAACGGAGATGACCGGGGCTGAAGCATGGGCTCTTGTGCGTAAAGCAATCCGGAATGGATATTACGGTGCGGAGGAGGAGTTTGAGAAATTACCTCCGGCTTGCCAAAGAGCAATAGGGAGCCCTGCAAGTCTAAGGGAACTGGCGCAAATAGACACGGAAACCGTGGAGACTGTAGAACAGTCGCATTTTATTCGGGCATACAATGCACAGCTGGAAAGGGAACGAGAGGACGCAAAGATTCCGAGTTCTGTCCGGGCGTTGATAGGCACTTTGGGAGAAGCTACGGCGGACCTGGAGGATAAGGCGCAATGAAAAGCATAATACCGGGAGACGATTCAGAGAAATGCTTTATATGCCGGAGATACGGTCCTGAGCATGTCCACCATTGTCTGCATGGCTGCTACAGGAAGCTTGCGGATAAATACGGACTGACAGTGCATTTGTGCGTGTCTTGCCACATGCTATTGCATGACAAGGGGAGATATGACAGGGAACTAGAGGCGATAGCGCAAGAAGCGTTTGAAGAAAAATACAGCCATGAGGCGTTCATGAAGCTGTTTGGGAAGAGCTGGAGGTAGAAGAATGAACAAGGTTATTTTGCTGGGGAGACTGACAAGGGATCCGGAGGTTAGATATACGCAGGGGAATGATCCGATGGCGGTCGCAAGATATAGTCTTGCCGTAGATCGCCAAGGCAAGAAGGACGAAAACAAGCAGAATGCGGATTTTATATCCTGCGTGGCCTTTGGAAAACGTGGAGAGTTCGCAGAGAAGTATCTTCACAAGGGAACGAAGATTGTCGTGTGCGGTAGGTTGCAGACCGGAAGCTATACCGCTCGGGACGAAACCAAGAGATACACTACGGATGTTGTAGTGGATGAGCATTACTTTTGCGAAAGCAAGGGGGCTTCAAGTGAGGCATCGGCTACAGACGAAGACGGATTTATGAATGTCCCGGATGGTGTGGAAGATGACGGATTGCCCTTTAACTAATCAGGCAGCAGGGAACCAATGGAAAGGATGTGCAGACTATGAGCGACAATATCAAAAACCTTGTTAGGCTGATAAATGAGAATCCGGATTTGCCGGTTATTCCGATGGTTGGCCAAGATATAGTTGCAGACTATACAGGTGAGTGGGTGGCAGACGTAGGAGTGGCAGAGGTGTTGGATCTATGCATTTATGGGGAAAGGGTAATATTCAAGAATGACAAAGGGATTCAGATTCTGAAGCTGGAATTAGATTCGGAAACAGTGACGGAAGAATTTATTGAGTACCTAGACTGGATGAAGGCAATAGTGGTACATATCGAAACGCCGAAAGTGAAGATTCCGGATAATACGGAAAAAGATTTATGGGAAACAGTGATGAGAAAATTAAAGGTAAATGACTTTTTCTGCGGATGCGGAGGGCTAGGACTAGCCTTTCAGGAAGCAGGATATGAGATAGTAGGTGCATGGGATTTTTGATAAATTCGCCGTGAAGACATATAGGGAGAATGTGGGCGACCATGTGCAGAAGGCTGATATTAAAGAGCTGCACCAAGAAGATATTCAAAAAGCGGATGTTTGGGCTTTTGGATTTCCATGTCAAGATTTGAGCGTGGCCCGGAAAGCAAAAAGGGTATGATTCTAAAATGCCAAGATTGCGGAGAAAAATAGAGATAAATCCGGAAGAGTACACAGGAGAAAAACATTTGTCCTAAGTGTGGCGGTAAAGACTTAAGGGCAGATAGCCGGAGCGGATGCTTCTTTGAGATTATGAGACTGCTCGAAGAAACGGAGAGAGAGAGAGGGGGCAATGCCGGCCGTTATCATTGCAGAGAATGTAAGAGGGCTAACACCATACTTGCCAGTCTTACGCATTGAGTATGAAAGACGAGGCTATACCGCCCATGTGCAGATGTTCAATTCCAAGTATTGGGGAGTTCCACAGAATAGGGAAAGATACGCAGTTATCGGCACAAGGAACAAGTTAGGGCTATCATTTAAGTTCCCGGAAGAACAGCATGATTTTGTTCCGAAACTGTCGGATTTTTTAGAAAAAGAAGTTCCTGAGAAATACTACCTATCGGATGAAAAGGCGCAGACAATTATACAACAAGCTTTACAGAAGCTAGAAAAACTAGGAAAGTGCCATGCTTGTATTACACCGGACAGAGTGAATAAACAGCAAAATGGACCTAGAGCAAAAGCGGAAGAAGAACCGATGTTCACTCTTACGGCGCAAGACATTCACGGAGTAATTGTCCTGGATGAACCATTACCAATTACTGTAGCAGTAAATAAGAAGGGCAGGAATGTATTAAAGCTAACGGATGTTTCTCCGTGCCTTAATGCAAGAGATTATAAAAGGGTATGCAGGAAAAAAAGGACATGATTGCGGTTATCGAAGAACAAGAATGGGTAGACAATGGAAAAGACAGTAGATAGCGACTTACAAATGATAGGAATGCTAGACATAAAAGGGTTAGAAACTTGCAGAAGGGTATATTCTGCCGATGGAATATCTCCAACGCTTACAGCATCAGAGGGTGGGCATAGGCAAGTGAAAATCTTTGATACAAAGAGATTAAGGGTTAGAAAAACTGACTCGAAGGAATACGGAATCCTGCAGGCGTTCCCCTATGGACAGATGGAGGCAAGTAGTATCTGATTCACAAGCCTATAAGCAGTTTGGGAATGCGGTTACAGTAACGCTTTTTAAGGCTATAGCAGAAGAGATAGCAAACAGCATCCACGAAGCAGAAAAAGGGACATAAGCCTATAGAAAAGGGGAAGATTTATGCAATGGATAAGAAATGGGAAGAAATACGATACGGACACGGCAGAGTTGATATGGCAAGGCTATCAGTCTGTTATAGTTCCATACGAAGTAGCTTTGGGAGTTCATGGGACGAAAAAGACCCGGAAATTATTACATTCACCGAAGAAGAAGCAAAGAAGTTTGCAGAAGAGAATCTTCCTGTCGAAGGGTACGAAAGAGCTTTTGGACAAGTATCGGAATAAAGGAGAAAAGTTATGAAAAGCTATCAAGAATTTAAGGACTACTTGAAACAGAGAACCAATACTTCAATAATGATTTCAGAAGGCGGTGCCTCATTGAGTGCCTTGATGATTACATGGATGAACTGTTAGACCGTAGAAACCTTCAGGAAGCCGATAGTGAAGAATACAAAAAGCTTGAAAAACGAAGGGTAGAACTTAGTAAGCTGATTGAGATTATAAGCGAGGAAAGACGACTGGCTAAACTTTACAAGATGCGTTGATAAGGAAATGAGGGAATCATGGATATTAAAGAAAAAGAGGAGTTGATAAGGTTACTATCAAAATATCAAGAGGAAACTATGGAAAAAGTAAAGAAGTGGGGGAGTTTAGTAAGCTGTCCTTTTATTGAAAAAGATGAACACCATTGCAAAAGTTGGTTGCTATCTATCGTTAGAAATTGCAGAGAGCATGAAGCGGTAGAAAGATGTGAGTGAGAATTTGGACTGTGCAGCAGTCTAAAAAATGTGTTTGACTATGTTGAGGGGTAAAGCATAGATCATACTATGCAGCAGGTTGAAGAACGATTCGTACTATGAGGTAGTCTGAAATGATTCACCCTATGCAGCAGGCCAAGAAAAAGTAAGTTTGAGTAATACTACAATATCTTCGGAGGAGCCGGATGACAAAGGAACAATTAAAACAATATAAGGAATGGAAAGGAAATATCTGTGTCCTTGAAAAAGAAATCTCTAATATGGGAGGAGAGGTGGTTCATGACTTCGGCCATGATTATTCAAAAAGGATTTAAAAGAGTGGTGCACCTGGATGGATTTAATCAAGAACTATATGATAAGAGAATAAGTAAGCTTTCTGAATTGAAAGAAAAGATTAAAAAAACAGAAAACTGGATTGAGTCCATAGAGGATGACAGGTTGCGCTTTGTTATCCGGAGCAGATATACGGAGGGGAGAGCTTGGAGGTGGATTGCGAAAAAGCTGGCCAATGTATCAGAGGACTATGTGCGGATTATGATACATGATAAGTTCTTTGATAAGGACAAAAAATAATTCGGAAAATTCGGTTTATTCGGAAAATTCGTTTTATACTAATAATGGACAAAGTGTCGGGATGCATTTTGCCATGAAGATAACCTCCTTTGAAGCTTGGAGCCACTTAACGGTGGCTCCATTTTTGTTACCCGGAAAGGTCTATGAAAAAATTATGCCCTATATGCGGAAAACTCCATGGCATAGGTGAGACATGCAAACCATACGTTAGGAGTGCTGATGCACTTACAGAACAGAGAAGCTTTAGAAACTCTACAGCATGGAAGAAGAAGCGAGAAGAAATCAAGGAACGAGATAAGTATCTTTGTTTGTATTGTCTTATGGTGGAGAAGAACTTGGCCAGAGAAAACTTGGAAGTTCATCACATTGTAAAGATTAAGTACAACAAAGAAGGGCGCCTGTCCAATGATAACCTAGTGACTCTTTGTAGGTATCATCATGAGCAGGCAGAGAAAAATATAATCAGCAAAGAGGAACTGTTTGCACTAGTTGATAAGGTGGAGCGTGGTGGAGGATACCCCTGGGGTCAAAACGATAACAATTATTAAAAAAATTAAGCACCGACGCCCCACCTTTCTTCACAAAGATTATTTTTTTAGGGGGATTTTGTGGAAATAGGATAGGATTCAGGATATAATAACTATTAAAAAAATAACTAAATAGTGCTGAAAGCGAGGGATTAGAATGAAATTCTACCAAAAAAAGCATGGTTTTTGTATCTGTGTCTGTTCCTTATACCGCCTTTTGGGGATTATATTGCTGTGGATTGTTCATAAGGACATGAATAAAAACGAAAAAAATAATCCTTACGGTCATATTCTGCATTTGGACGGCTATTGCATTAGTTCTTGGAGGAGGCAATCGACAAACTTCTGATACGGTTACGGCCTCCCAAGCCGAATCAGCACCAGAGTCATTAGGCCAAGAAGAAAAGGCCGAAGATGATGGAAAGGTGCCAACAGAAGTAGACATATCCTGTAGAGCATTAGCGAACATCTTTATTTCGAAGGTGGTGAAAGAAAAGTTTCACTTTACACGTTTTTAGTATTACCAATTTTTTTCTTTTGGATGAGAGCGGTGATGGCACTATCGAAGCGCTTTATTTTCCGGAAAATGCTGGAACGGAAGGGAATACAAAAGTTAATTTTACATTCAGCAAGATTGGAAAGAAATATACTATAACTTATGTCCTGCTTGCAGGTAGCTATGAAGTGGATCTGGATGCAATAATTCCGGAATATAAGAGTATTGATAGTTAGATTGTTTTAAAAGCGCCCTTAGGGGTGCTTTTTTTGATGGGAGAGAACATGAAAAAAACAAAACTTAAAAACAACAAGCAGAAGAGATTATTCGTCTTGCCGAGGAAAGTGGAGTACAATCGCATTATTTCTTCCTTACGACCTTCGAGCGGTATCAAGTGCAACTGGGAATCTTGGCCGATCTGGAGAGGACAATAAAGGAGGACGGCTCCTTGGTTACCAAGGAATATGTGAAGGGTAGAGAAAACATTTACACGCATCCTGCAGTGTCTGAATACAATAGAACCACAGATTCGGCCAATAGAACTGCACAGACTCTTATGAAAATCATCAAAGATTTAGGAAAGGGAAAGGATGATGAAGAGGAAGAAGACCCACTGATGAAGCTGTTAAATGGTGGTGATGATGAATGACGGAAAACAAAGCGTATCTGTACTGCAAGAAGGCAGTCAAAGAGAACACTACCCCTAAGTTTGTTAAGCTGCAGATGAAGGATTTCATGCGGATATGCGAAGGAAAGAATAAAAAAAGTATAAGATTAGTGAGAAGAAACTTAAGCAGCTTAATGGACTTCTCAAACTCTTGAATATGCCTAAAGGATTAAAGGCCGGAGTACCTCTTGCAGAATGCACTTGTGGGTATCAATGGCTTTTTTATATTGCTATTTTCTGCGTTGTTTACAGGAATAACGAGGAAAAAAGGCGATATGAAACCGGGCTTTTGGAGATATGCCGTAAGAATTTTTAAGACTTTACACGGTGGCAACAATCTTTATTTTTGTTGCTTCTTACTGAACCGCAGTTTTTCAAAGTTCTTTAGCGTGGCACCGGATGGTAGCTTATCAAGAGAGATAAGGGAGGCAATTTCGGAGACTTTGCGTTCTTCTCCCTTGGTGTACTCCTATAAAGGCAAGAACAGATTCAAAATTTTGCGAGATTATATCAGCTTTAAGCCTTTTAACTCGGTTTATACACCTCTTTCCTTTTCCACAAGCAGAATGGACGGCCGTTTACCTAATGCCTTCTGTGCGGATGAGGTGGGAGCGCTGCCTACGATTTATCCTTTGGAAGCTATGCGTTCTGGCCAACTTAACATCTTGAATAAGTTGGGATTTGTTATTTCTACAAAGTACCCGACAATAGATAATCCTTTTTGAGGAAGAGGTTAGCTATTCAAAGAAAGTTCTAAATGGACTCGTTGAGGATGAAACTAGGTTTTCGCTCTTGTATGAGCCGGATAACACAAAGGACTGGGAAGAAAATGACTTAATTTTAAAGCAAGCGAATCCGGTAGCCTTGGAGATTCCTGAGATATGGGAGGATTTGCTTAAGAAGCGTACAAGAGCAATAGCAACGGCAAAGGTAAGAGAAAACTTTGTTACTAAGCACTGCAACATCATCTACCAAGGGGTAGGAACAGAAAGCTATATAGATGTTAAAGATGTGCAAGCTTGCAGGGTGGAATCCATTGATTGGACCGGTAAAGAAGTCTATTTGGGACTGGATCTATCAGAGTCAAACGATAATACATCTGTTTCCATGGTTGCGATAGAAAACGAGACAATTTTTGCTAAATCCTTTGCCTTTATCCCGGAAGAACGGATAGAGGAAAAGGCTGCAGCGGAGCATGTGGACTATCGGAATCTCTGTAAAACAGCGCATGTCTATGCTTGTGGGGATAGGGTAATAGATTACACCTTCATAGAGGACTTTATCATATCTCTTGAAGAGAAATATGGCGTTACAGTAATGGAAGTAGGTTTTGACCGGTGGAATGCCCTGTCTACAGCACAAAAGCTTGAGAAAGAGGGGCTTCAAATGATAGAGCTTAAGCAGCATTCTTCTGTTTTGCATCCGGCAACTAAGTTCTTGAGAGAAAAAATTTTGAAGAAAGAATTTGCTTATGAGAGTAATCCGCTTTTGGAGATTAACTTTCAGAATGCTAAGTGTGTTTATGACACGAACAAGAACCAATATGTAAACAAGAAAAAGTCAAATGGCAAAGTGGATATGGTGGTTTCTCTTATCAATGCCGTATGCCTATTGCAAAGAAGCGATACAGGCAATGACTTTGTAGCACAGGTTATTTAGGAGGGTGGTATGTGGCCATTTAAAAGAAAAGCTGAGGAGATTAGAGCAGACACAGCTGCAGTATCCGGAGATGCACTGCTTAAAGCATTGGTGTCAGACCCGAAAATCAACAAAGAACAGGCAATGCAGATTCCTGCAGTATCTGCCTGTGTGAATTTGATTGCCGGAACGGTGGCTATGATTCCTTTTAGGCTCTATAAGGTGGATAATGACAAGATTAAGCTTTCTGAGGAGAGAGATGATTCAAGAGTCGGGCTTTTTAAATATTGACCCGGGAGATACACTTGATGCTTTTCAGATGAAGAGGGCGCTTATTGAAGATTATCTCCTTGATGAGGGGGATATGCATATATCGAAAAAGGGGAAACAAAGTAAAAAGTCTTCGTTATGTAGATACTGCAAACATTGGATTTAGTTACAATGCTGACCCGATATTTAAGGACTACAAGCTTCTTGTAAACGGTAAGCAGTACTATCCTCACGAATTTATTAAGCTACTAAGACGGACAAGAGATGGGCATAGAAGTATCAGCGTAGTAGAAGAGAACTCTGAACCTTTTTCTATTGCCTACCAGACAATGCGCTTTCAAAACAAAATGCTGAAAACCGGAGGTGCTAAGAAGGGCTTTGTGAAATCACAGAAAAAGTTAAGTCAGGAAGCCTTGGACTTTTTAAAGAGTGCCTGAAGCGGATGTTTTCAGAAGATGACTCTGAAAATGTGGTGATCTTGAATGATGGCTTGGAGTTCCAAGAAAGTTCTGCAACACCTGCAGAAATGCAGTTGCATGAGAACATTTCCTCTTCTACGAGGCAGATATGCCAGATTTTCGGTGTGCCGTACCAACTTATCAGCCGTGACAGTACACCGTCCGAGGAGGATAGAATCATATTTCTACAATATTGCATTCAGCCGATTCTTTCAGAGATTGAGACGGCTTTAAATAGAGATTTCCTGCTTGAATCTGAAAAAAAGGAACTCTTAAATGGGCGGCAGATACATCAGAACTTACTAAGGCAGATGTATTAAAGCGCTACCAAGCCTACGAAATCGCAAGCAAGAATGGTTTTATGCAGATTGATGAAATCCGATTCAAGGAAAATATGGAGCCTCTGGGACTAGACTTTGTAAAACTCGGCCTTCAAGACGTTTTGTATTATCCGAAGGAGAAAGTAACCTTTGTTCCAAACATGAACCAGGTAGGGGGAATCGAAATTGCAAAGGAAGACAGAGAAAGACTACTAAGAAAGGAGAAGGAAGAAAAGAATGAGAATTCAAATACGGAGTGATTCCGTAGAAATCGAAGGCTATGTAAACGCCGTAGGAAGAGATTCCAGACCTATGAAGATAGAAGCACCGGAGAGCGATTTGTTGAGCAAATTGTTCCCGGTGCTTTTTACTAGGCGCTTACAAGAAATGATGTGGAGCTCTGGCTAAACCATGACCAGGATAGAGTTCTCGGAAGTACAAAGACAAACCTTGAACTTACTGAGGATTCAATCGGCCTGAAGGCGCGGGCTATAGTCACTGATAAAGAGGTGATTGAAAAAGCAAGATCAGGAAAGCTAAGAGGCTGGTCATTTTGGGTTCTATGACAGAGATTCACGGAATGAGGATGTTAGAGAAGGTTTGAAGCGCCGCTATGTTGAGGATATGGACCTTAAAGAGGTTTCTATCATTGATGACCGAAAGCTTCCTTGCTACGAGGGTACCTTGATTAATGCCCGTGCAGATGAGGTTATTCAGGGTGAGGTCTTGGAAACCAGAGCAGAAATTACAGAAACTCCAAAGCTTGATAGCTATTGGGAAAGAATTAACCATTTAGGAAAGGATTAAAAGTATGAACAAAAAGATGAAAGCATTACAGGAGCAGAGAAACGCAGCAGTTGAGGAATTAAAGGCGCTTACCGGAAAGGTAGAGACCGAGGTTAGGGCTTTTACGGATGAAGAGAACGAAAAGTTCAATGAGCTAGAGAAGAAGGTAAAGGATTTAGATTCCTCTATTGAGATGCTGGAAAGAGCAGAAAAGTATGAGTTTAAGGAACCGGCACAGGCTTCTGAGGACAAGGAAAAAGGTGAATACGGAGGCAAAGGAGCTTAGAGCCTTTTGAAAGCTATATCCGAGGAGTTGTTCTGGAGGAAAGAGCAGACAATCTTACTTCCGGAGACAATGGAGCTGTGATTCCTAAGTCTATCGCCAACAAAATCATCAAGAAAGTACACGACATTTCTCCAGTGTTCAGCAAGGCTACACGTTACAATGTGAAAGGAGAACTCAATGTTCCTTATTACCCGGCTGATTCTAAGGATATCCAGATGACTTGATGTTGAGGAGTTTGTAGAATTAGAGTCTTCTTCCGGAAAGTTCGGAACTATCTCCTTAAAGGGCTTCCTTGCTGGAGCTTTGACTAAGGTATCTAAGAGCCTTATCAATAATTCCAACTTCGATATTGTTTCTTTCGTAGTTGATGCTATGGCTGAAACAGTATCTCGTTGGGTAGAGGGGCAGCTTCTTAAGGGAACCACTGGCAAGGTTGACGGTATGATTAAGGGAATTACTCAGACTGTTACCACGAAGGCGGTAAATAAGGTAGATGCAGATGACCTTATTCAGCTGCAGGAATCTATCCCGGATGCTTATCAGGGAGAAGCTTGCTGGATTATGACTAAGAACACCAGAACAGCCATCCGCCAGTTAAAGGATAATAACGGCCAGTACCTGCTTAATCAGGATGCAACTACTAAGTGGGGATACACTTTGTTTGGCAAGCCTGTTTATGCATCTGAAAAACATGGATGAGGTGGCTACCGGAAAGAACGCCATTATTTATGGTGATTTATCCGGTCTTGCGGTTAAAGCTTTCTGAGGAAATGGAAATTGAGGTCCTCAGAGAGAAGTTTGCTACCCAGCATGCGGTTGGTGTTGTTGCTTGGATGGAGTTTGATGCTAAGGTAGAAAATGCCCAGAAGCTTGCAAAAGCTTACTGTGAAGTAAGAAATAGATCTGCGGAGGCGCACTTTTGGGTAATGAGTAAAAGTTTAGTCAGAACCCTAAAAATGCGCCTAATGTTGGGCTCTGTGAACTCTGAAAGGGGAGGAATGAAAGTAAGCGAACTTACGGAATCCGTTATTGCTAATTACTGCAGAATCATGGAGGAAGATGTTACAGATAGCGAGAGAGTGTCTTTAGAAGCTTTAAAGACTGCAGCTGTGAGTTATGTTATGTCTTATACAGGGCTGTCTTTGGAGGAGCTAGATCAGCATGAAGACATTTCTATAGCAATTCTTACATTGATAGCAGATATGTATGATAACCGCGCAATGACCGTAGACAAAAAAAGAAGTCAATCGTACAGCAGAAATTATCCTCTCGATGCACTCTAAGAATTTGCTACCGGGAGGTGGACAAGATGGCCATTAATCCCGGAAGGCTTAGAAAAGTTATAGGAGTTTATCGGTATATTGAAAAGGAAAACTCCGTAGGATCTACAACAAAGGTCTTAGAGAAAGTGAGAAGTCTGTATGGAGAAATCCGTCCGGTTAGAGGAAGTGAGTATACGGAGTATTACAAAGAGTATCACTCACTATCCGTGAAAATCACTTTAAGGCATTGGGCTGATTTACGTCCTACGGATATTTTGGTGTATGGGAAGCGGCAATTTATTATTCAGTCTATTATTAATCCTTTAGAGGTAAATTACATTGTAGAGTGTATGTGCGTTGAAAAGACTGAAAAGGAGCTTGCCTATGGTTGATATTGATTATCACGGACTGGACAAGGATTTTCAGAGTATCATTGAAACTTTTCCGGATGAAGCAGAGAGATACCTTAGGCAGCAGGCCAAAGCTTGGAAGGATTCCTGTAATGAAAAGGGCTATAAGAATTACACAAAAGGGAAAAAAAGCCTATCGCAAAAAGCTGGAAAAACAGAGTATGAGAGAGATTCTCTCTACAATGCGACAGCTGTTAGTGTAACGAATAAGAGTCCTTTATTTCATTTGCTGGAGAATGGCCATAGGAAATGGCTCTGGGGTGAAGACACCGGAGGATTTGTCCCCGGAAAGCACTATGCAGAGAAAACCAGAGAGGAATTTAAGGATAGCTTTGGAGAGGACACCGGAAAATTTGTTGAGAAGGCTATAAAGAGGCATAAACTATGATTGAGTTATTAGAAGTCAAGAAATCATGTAATAAGGCTCTGAGGGATGCCTTTCCAAAACTAAAAAAATCTACGGTACGGATGTGAGAGAGGGATGGATCTGCCAAGCTTTTTACACGGAGATAGTTCCATATACTTTGGATTATGAGTCCATTAATCTTGTAAGACAGAAATGTGGTTATAAGATTACACTTCTTGAAAAAAACTCCAAATGAAGAATTTCAGCTTTCCGTGTTTGAAAAGATACGGAAAGTTTTTCCATTTGAAAATCAAGATTAAGGAGAAACTGGTTACTGTAAGCTCTGTAGAATTTGATTATATTGGTGCTGAAAAACAACATTTTTCAGATTACTGCACGCTTCGAGTGGTATGACACGATCGCAGAGCCAAAAGATGAAGAAACAGCAAAAGAGTTAGTTATGAGAGGAGTAGAAAATGAGTAAATTAAAATCTCCGGAAGTGAATATTAGCTTTATTGAGAAAGGAGAATCTGCAATCCAAAAGAGGAGAGAGAGGGATTGTAGCCTTGGCTTTATCAGAAAAGACTAAGATGGAAGCTTTCACTGCATATTCCGTTACAGATATTCCTTCCGGATTAAGTGCACAAAATGCGCAATATGTTAAAGACGCCTTACAGGGCTATGAGGTAGCACCTAAAAAGGTTATCGTTTATGTAATGCAAGGAACTCCTGAGAAGCTTAATGCAGAGTATACGGCCATGCTGAAATACTTCGCGCAGACTAAGTTTGACTATTTAGCGATTCCTACAGTAAAGACTGATGGAAAGACTAATGAGGTAGTCACTTGGATTAAAAGCTTAAGAACAGAGCAGAAGTTAAAGCGGAAGGTCGTTCTTCCGGAAGTAGCCGGAGATAATGAGGGAATCATTAATGTAAGCGCAAGCTTGACAAGACCAGACGGTACGATCCTTACGCCGGAACAGGTAACCCCGAGAATTGCCGGCCTTATCTGCGGTACACCTTTGAGCATTTCTATTACTTATGCACCGCTGAAAGACTTTATTGACTGTCAAAGATTTACTAAGCAGGAAGCTGATGAGGCTGTAGGGTGCCGGAAAGCTTATCTTTATGTATGACGGTGAAAAAGTAAAGGTTAACCGTGGAGTAAACTCCTTAAGCACTACCACAGAGGTAAAGGGAGATAGCTTTAAGAAGATTAAGATTGTGGAAATCATGGATATGATTTATGAGGATATCCGTAGAGCTTGGGAGGATACCTATGTTGGACGATATGCGAACACTTACGATAATAAGTGCTTGCTGATTACTGCCATTAATTCCTACTTTGCCGGGCTTGTACGGTCCAATCTTCTGTCTAAGGGAGAATGCTATATTGACATTGACGGGCAGCGTGAGTACTTAAAAGCAGAAAGGTGTTGATGTAAATAATCTTTCTGAGCAAGCGGTAAAGGAAGAGAACACCGGCTCCAGAGTTTTCTTAAGAGCGAATATCTCTATCTTGGACGCTATGGAAGATATGGATTTGGAGATTTATTTGTAAGAAAGGAGACAGTATGGACGGTTTTGTATCTGATCAGGTTATCAATGGCACCTGGGGAGAACTCTGGGTGGACGATACTTATATGGCGGAGGTAATTTCTTTTAAGCTGGAAAATTAATGCCAAGTATACCAATGTTCCAAGAACAAGAAAGCTTCTGGATGGCCAAAAGCTAACCGGAGTAGAGACAAAGGGAGAAGTTAAGCTGCATAAGATTTCTTCTTTCCTTGCGAAGAAGGTATCTGATGGTTTGAAGTCCGGAAAGGTTCCGAACTTCAAGATTATTTCTAAGCTTTTCGGATCCGGCAGGCCTAGGAACGGAAAGAGTTGTGGCATATGGTTGTAAGTTTGACAAGGCAATCCTTGCGGATTGGGAACATGGAAAGAATGCGGAAGAGTCCCTACAGCTTTACTTGTGAGGACTGGGACTTCATCGACACGATTTAGGAGGGATTATGGAGGAGTTTAAAAAGTATATACAAGATACTTAGTATTCTCCATAAGTCTATGGATTTCGAGGACTGGGACAAGACTCTTTTGTCCCATGAATCCTTGAATCTTTCCTTTCCTAAGTGGTCAAGAATTATGAGTATGTTGCTTAAAGAAGGGTATATCTCCGGAGGAGAAGTGCTTGAAAGCTTCGGGGATATTTATCCCAGAATTAAGCTTACAAGACCGGAGATTACCTTAAAGGGCTTGGAGTATCTCGAGGAGAATAGCTTAATGAAGAAAGCGGCAAGACTGATTCAAGGGATTTCTAATATAGTGAAATAGGAGGAAACATGAGTTTAACACAGAAATTGTTACAAATTGATAGAGGGGAATTTCAGAAGGAAGAGTTCTTAGAGTTGAAAGCAAAACATCTAAGTAAGATTATGGGTGAAGATGTGACTCTTAAGTTTAGAGCCCTTTCCGGAAAGGAGTATACTTCCCTTGCTTCCGCCTTAATGGGACCTAAGGGGACAGTTGATTACTCTAAAGCTTATGATGTGAGCGCATTGGTGCTTTGCGAAGCTTTTAGTGGAGCCAAGCCTTAAAGATAGCGGATTACAGAAGCATTTTTGGAGTAGCCAGTCCTAAGGACCTGGCTTTTTTATTTTTCCCCGGAAAAGAATTATCCACTCTTTCGGACAAGGTTACGGCTTTTTTTCCGGATTTGCGGAAGAGGATGAAGTTAAAGAAGTAAAAAACTAGTAGAGTCCGATGGTGAAACGAATGCCATGTTTTGGCTTTTTAGATTACATCACTGGAAACCGTCGGACTTTTTTGAACTTGGCTATGGAGAGAAGCAGATAGTCTATGCGTTCCTCCAGTTGGAAATTGAGCAGAGGAAAAAGGAATGGCAAATAGAACAGTAGACGTAACGCTGAGACTGGTAGACAAATTTACCGGAGGATTTCAAAAGTCTCTTTCAGCTCTCACGGCCATGGACAAGAAAACCTTCAAGATAGCAGGGAACCTACAAAGCACCGGCGACTCCATAGCTAAAGCCGGTGCAGCTATGACCGCTGCGGTTACGGTGCCTATTGCCGGTGCAGGAGTTGCGGCAGTAAAGACGGCAGCAGATTTTGAAAGCTCCATGAGCGCTGTAAAAGCTATTATGGGGCAAAAATGGGACGATGCTCTTGTTGATCAGGCGAAGCATTTGGGGGCTACAACTGCATGGACAGCAAGAGAGGTTGGAGAGGCTATGCAGTATACCGCTATGGCCGGATGGGATGCTAAGCAGAACATGGAAGGTTTAGATGGTATTCTTTCCGCTGCGAGTGCAGGAGGAGTAGGTTTAGCGGAATCTACGGATATCGTGGTTGGGGCTTTGGCCGGATTTGGAGAGGGAGCAGACCGAGCTTCAAGATATGCAGATGTCATGACAGCGACATTCACGAATACAAAAACAGATATGCTAGGTCTTGGAGAGACATATCAGTATGTAGGATCCATTGCTGGTACTCTGGGGTATGATTTTGCAGAGGTAAATACCGCTATCGGTATTATGGGAAATCAGTCTATTGTAGGATCTCAAGCTGGTACTACGCTTAGAACAGCTCTGCTAAACATGACCGGAGATTCTAAAGAAGTGAAATCTGCAATGAAGGATCTCGGTATTTCTATGGCCAACGAAGATGGCACAATGAAATCCTTCTCAGAGATGATACACAGCCTAAAAAGTGGATTCTCAGGACTTACTGAGGAGGGAAAGCTCTACTATGCCAATCAGATTTTCGGAAAAACAGCTACAGCCGGAATGCTTGCGGTTATCAATTCTACAGATGAGGCCTATGATAGCTTGGAGAAAAGCATAAAAAATTCAAATGGTGCAGCAGGCGAAATGGCAAAAGAGCGCTTAGAGAACCTTAATGGACAGCTAACGCGCTTAGGGTCTGCTATAGAAGCTATATCCATACGAATTGGAGATTTTTGTGCTTCCCTTACTTAAAACAATTTGTAGATTGGGCACAAAAGCTTTCGGACAAACTAAATGGGATGAGTGATGAACAGCTTAAGGCTATTTTAAAGAATGTAGCAATGGTAGCCAGCATAGGACCCATGTTAATAGTGTTCGGAAAGCTGATAGGTATAGTCGGCACTGTGATTAAAGTATTTATGGCAGTATCTAAAGCAGGGGGCTTGATATCGGTGATTACCGGTCCCGTCGGTCTAGTAATTGCGGCGATAGCTGTGCTTGTTGGAATTGTTCTTTTGGTGCGGAAAAATTTTGACACCTTTAAGCAGTCTCTTAGCCGTTTTAGTCCGGTGTTCGATAGGATTAAAGCACATATCCATAGTATAAAAGAGACTTTTACGACTTTTCTGGAATCCACAAAGGGTCCAAGAGAAGCGCTGGCCAAGTTTTTTGAACAGACTTTAGTTAGAGCCATAGGAACTGCTATCGGAGTAATTTCCTCTATAGTTGGGATTGTTGTAGGCGTTGTGGACGGAGTTATCAAGGTGCTAACCGGCATTATAACCTTCATAACAGGAGTATTTACGGGAGATTGGAGTAAGGCGTGGGAAGGCCTAAAAATGATAGTAAACGGAATAGCTACAGCTATAGGCTCTTTCTTCCACGGAGTATTAGACGGTATACTTGGAATTGTCCAAAATATTATTGATACGGTGGCCAGTATTAAACTTCCGGAACTTCCTGCAACTGATCACACCGGTAGAACCATCGGAACGCTTCCTAAGATGGCAAGCGGAACAGATAACTGGGTGGGAGGTCTTGTTCAAGTTAGTGAACGAGGAGGAGAAATATTAGACCTTCCTAGAGGTACAAGAATCTATCCCCATGACCAGTCTGTGGCCATGGCCAGAGCAGAGGGTGCAAGAAGCAATTCTATTTCTGTGAATGTTACAGGGAATAGCTTTACGGTAAGAGAAGAAGCGGATATCAACAAGATTGGCGAAGCTATAGCCAGGAAACTATCTATGGCCGCAAGTAATAGAGGAGGGTGGACATTTAGTGGAAATATGGCTTAACAGTATCTCAATCCCTGTACTGCCTTCCGAGTACAAGGTACAGAGCAAACAGAATAATCAAACAGAAAATATTATAGGGATAGGGGAAATATCTCTTAAAGGAAAGAGGGGCTTACGATCAGTGTCGTTTAGCTCCTTTTTTCCTTTTCGGAAGGATTCATCGTATTGTAGGAAAGGGCGGATTTTAAAGCCTTTGCAATATGTAAACGCTATTGAACGTATGAAACAGCTAGGAACTGTCAAGCTAATAATTACAGGGAGCCCTGTCAGAATGACCTGCACTATAGATTCTTTTTGAATGGGGAGAAAATGATGGTACCGGAGATATATTTTACACTCTAAGCCTTAGAGAATACCGTTATGTAAATGCTACACAGTCCAGTGTTATCCAAGATAATGCCGGAGGGGAAAGTGCCTCTGCAGCAGTACACGGAAACCAAGAAACGGCACGTACAGAGCCTAAGGTTAGCACACAAGAATATATAGTGAAAAAGGGGGATACGCTTACTTCCATTGCAAAGCGCCTGACAGGATCATCTAACTGGAAAGCAATTTATAGTGCTAATCGCTCAGTGATTGGCGGAAATCCCAACAGAATTAAAGCGGGGCAGAAACTTATTATCCCGGGAGGTTAAGAATGACGGTAACACTTATAAAAGATAGTGGGCAGTATTCTATTCCAGTGTCTAAGGTAGAGTGGAGCGGCTCAGCAAGTCAGGCCTCACGGGAATTATCATTTGATCTAATCAATGCTCCTAATGACAGTTTTGACATACCGAAGGTATCTACCGGAGATTTTGTAAGCTTCTCTTATAACGGGGAAGAAGTGTTCTATGGACAAGTATTTGGAGTAGAGCGAAGCTCTAATATAGGTACTATTACCTATACAGCCTATGACATGATGAAAAATCTTTTGGAGAGTACGGGACAGTATAATTTCAAGAATCTAACAGCGGAGGGGATAGCAAAGCAAGTACTAGATGATATGCAGATTCCAATTAGGCACTTGCATCCTACCGGCGTGAACATTCCCTCTTTACTTTGCGATGATAAAGGGATTTATGAAATCATTATGGGAGCCTATACCAAAGCTCACCAGGTAACAAAGGATAAGTATTTCCCGATGATTTATAAAAGAGGCTTTGCGGTCTACAAGACGGAGTGGAGCGTAAAGAACTTTATCCTATCTGAAACGGATAACCTTATGTCGGCAAGCCTTATGGAGACTATGGAAAACATTGTGAACCGGATAAAAATCTATGATGAAAAAGGAAATCAGATAGGAGAGCTGAAAGACGATAATTCCATAAAGAAGTACGGAGTTTTTCAAAAGATATTTAAGAAAGAGGAGAAGGATACAGCACAATCGGCCAATGCACTGATGAATATATCTCCTAAGCAGGAGATAAAGATTAGTGCTATAGGAGATATCAACTGTTTAAGCTGCTACTTCGTAGATATCAAGGATTCTGCTACCGGACTTAATGGCAAGTACTGGATAAGTGCGGATAGACATAGCTTTGACGGAGAAACTTACACAATGGATCTTGATTTAAGATTCGATTCCGTTATGGATGAAAAAAAGTTTGAGGACAGGAAAGAAGAAAAGAGAGAAGAAGAGAAGAAAGGGGCTGATAAAAATGTGGGAAAGCGAGCTGGTAAATCTACTTCCAAGAGAGGAAGTGGCAAGGGAGTTAAAGTTAGCGACAATGACAAGTCCAAATTCTTTAAAACTGGGAAAATTGGAGTTGCAGAAGGAGGATATACTGCTAAGCCAACATTTATTAAGCCCATTGTGCGTAAAAGTTAAAACGCAATCCCCTAATGGGGGAGGCGCTTGTTCTGACAATAGTACGTACTTAGAACCATTAAAGGCTGGTGATTTAGTTCTTGTATATCAGCTTTCAGACTCTAAATTCGTAGTGATTGATAAGGTGGTGAATCCATGAGCCTTTTACCTTCTTTTTATGATGTCAAGGATAGAAAGAGCATCAATGAATATTTCCCCAGAGAGTATGAGATAGATTTTGCAGAAAATCGCCTTACCGGCCGGATTGTGGAAGGATTAGACGCCATTCGTGTTTGGGTTTGGTGCTGTATCCACACAGAGCGATTTCGATATGCCCTATACTCCTGGCAATACGGAGTGTCACTCGAAAAATATCTTGGACAAACTACCACAGAAGAGTATCTGGAGGTTGATAGTCAAGCAGAGATAGAGGAAGCCTTGAAAATTCATCCTTATATCACCGGAATAGATGATTTCCAAGTAAGTAAGAACGGAACAAAGCTAAAAATCAAGCTTACAGTAAAGACTAAGCTAGGAAAGATTGAGGTATCTGAGAATGTATGAGAATCAAACAATGGAAACCATACTTGGGAGAATGCTCTCCAGAGTTGATGGAGATATTGACAAGCAAGAGGGGTCTTTGCTGCATACTTCTAATGCTTTAACGGCCATTGAGCTATCCACCCTCTATACAGAGCTTGACTGGATGCTGAGACAGGCATTCACAGATACTGCAGATAGAGAGTTTGTAATTATGAGGGCAAAGGATCGAGGAATTATTCCGGAACAGGCTACCAAAGCGATACTTAAAGTCACATCCACACCTTCAGAGGTTGAAATCCCCATTGGAGAGCGTTTTACAGGAGATACAGCAAATTACAAAGTGATAGAGAAGATTTCTTCCGGATTCTATAAGGTTGAGTGTGAAGAGTCTGGTGCTGTAGGAAACAAAACCTATGGAAAAATCATACCTATCGGATATATAGAAAAACTGGAAGAAGTGAGTATCACAGAACTTCTTATCCCGGGAGAAGATGAGGAAAGTACAGACAGCTTAAGAGAGCGGTTCTTTAACTCCTATAAGTCTGTATCCTTTGGTGGAAATAGGGATGATTATATCGAAAAGGTACTGGCTATTCAGGGAGTAGGCGCTTGTAGAGTGAATAGATCGCTTCCCTACGGAGTGTCTCCGTCAGACATTGAGCTTCCCGAAGGTTTCGATGATTTTACTGCCAATATTGATGGCCGTTATTTTTGAGATACAGGCTTGGATGATGACGGTGGGCGCGCTCATTAAAGAAAAAAAGCTGTCTGCAGGAGGAACGGTGGAAGTTAAAGTTCTGGACACAACTTATTCAAAGGCAAGTGCGGAATTAATCAAGCTGGTACAAGAAAAGATAGATCCTAGCCCTTCGGGAGAAGGGTATGGACTTGCTCCAATAGGCCACAGCGTAAGCGTAGGAACTCCGGAGGAAAAAATCATCAATTTATCCGGAAGGTTTACATTTGCCAGCGGATATAGCTTTGCAGCATTGTCCAGCCAGATAAGGGAAGCTGTAGAAAAGTATATGCTGGAGCTTAGAAAGGCGTGGCAGAAGGAAAACGCCATTATAAGACATGTGCAGATTACATCAAGACTGCTTGCTGTTGAAGGAATCGTGGATATAAAGGAAACAAGGATTAATGGCAGCAAAGATAATCTTGCTTTATCTGCTAGCTATATCCCTGTTCTGGGCACTGTTTCGGAGGGATAAATGGAAAATGTTGAATTACTGGTTAACCTACCGGATTTTCTCAAAGAGTTAAAAGATTTCCAAGCGATAGGACAGAGTGAAAGTCCGGAGTTCACCATTGCTTGGGAAAAGGCTCGATAGGTGGTTGAAAGACAGATTTATTTCCTCTATGACAGAGGATGGGCTGTCTGAAATGGAAAAGTATCTCCACATTAGACCTTTGGATAGTGATAGCTCTGACGACAGACGGCAAAGACTTCTTGCTGTAGAGAATAAGGCACTTCCCTACACACTAAGGAAGCTTAAAGAGGTTCTGGCCAATGCCTGTGGAGAAGGCAATACAGATGTAGAAATCAACAACTTTTCCGTCTCTATTCCGGTTAAAGCTTGCAAGCCTTCGCTCACTTGACTTCATAAGGGAGACAGTGGAACAAATGCTCCCGATGAACATGGTATATGAAATAAGTGTTATCTATAATCGCTGGGAAAATTTCACAAATAAAACTTGGGATGATATGAAGCCTCATACTTGGGAGAGTGCCTACCAAAAATGAGAAATGGCAGAAAAGGAGCATAATGACGCAAACAAGAAATCTAAAGCTAAATAAGCCTGATAAGACGGATTTTATTGACATTGCTAAGTTGAATGAAAATATGGATATCCTGGATGAAGTAACAGGGAGAGTGGCAACGATCACGAACACGAAGGAAGCCATTGTAACACTTCCTTCTGGGAACTGGTCCTCTTTGCACCATATAGCCAGAAAGTATCTGTTCCAACAGCTAAGTCCACAGACTCAGTATCTATGGGAAAGGCGCATACAAAAACCTCCTCTGTAACCGATATTGAGACCTATGACGAGATGGCGGGACTAATCACAAGCGCAGAGGTTACAGATGGATATGTGACCTTCTATTGTGCAGCAGAGAAGCCTAACAAGGAGTTTAAGGTTAAAATTAAAGGGGGTGAGTAAGTAATGAGTGAAGTATTTATACCGCTTGGAGGTGCAGGAGGGAAGAATAGAGGAACGGCAGCAGTCCTAGGAGACAGTACGCCTTTTTTTCAAATGCAGGAGCTGTAATGAGCCTGCCTCTTCCTGCCGGTAACTATAAGAAATCCGTAAGCAATCCCTAGGACTAGCTATGGAGATGGGAAAAATTCCGAAGTGACAATCTCCAAAGAGCTTCTGAAAAAGATGGCTATAGATGCCTTTGGAATCGCCTCTATCACAAATTTTAGTGCTACCATGTATGCGCACAAGCAAGTCCGGCTTACATGGGCTAGACCGACTAAGGGCTTGTGGAGCGGTGTGCATTTCATATTTAAGTACGGAAGTATGCCGGATGGAATTTATGATGGCTTTATGCCAGTAGATACGGCAGACGTTCACTATGAGACACGGACTCTACAGGAAGGACTGCTATATATCCGCGCCTACAGCTATGTAGAAACGAACCAAGGGCGGTGGTACGACTATGACGGCACGCCTGTGTATACTACCATTCAAGTAACCGGAATTAGTGGAGCAGTATCCTTTGGAGCAGGAGCAGGAACTTGGACAGTACCGGAAGGCGTAAGAAGAATCCGCTATATCTTAGTTGGGCATGGTGGGAACGGCGGTTCTGGCAATGGTTATTATGTTCCCGGAGGTGGAGGAGGTGGAGGCTATTTTACTACCGGATATATGGACGTTACTCCGGGGCAAGCTATTCCTTGGATAGTTCCGGTAAGAGGGCAAGTCGCGCCTACTAATACTGCAACATGGCAAAATCTTATGAATGGGGGAAACCTACCAGGGCTTTACACCACTTTTGGAGGCATCGTGGCGCAACACGGAAAGCCTCCCTTATCTATGCAAATGACTAGAGGCGGTCACCAAGGAAGCGGTGGCGATGGAGGCTCTGGCGGTGCTGCGTTTGGCGGTTCTCCAGGAACAAACGGAAATGATGGTGCAGGAGCGCAGACTAGCGTAAAAGATAGGGGCGGAAGAAATGGGGATACTTACTATTTGACCATTCGACCTGGACAGGGTCAACATTCAAGTACTACAGGCTTTAATGGCGTTTTGTACTGTAGCGGTGGAATCGCTGGAAACAAGGGCTCTTCCGGCGTTGGAACAGCCGGAACAAATGGGCTTGGTAATGGCGGTAATGGAGCAAATAATAGATACATGGATAATTACTCTGGTGGAGAAGGTGGCACCGGCAGTATTTACATCGCATGGGGTTCTTCCATGAATGACGGAAGCTAGTAAAGCTTATGCCACCTTAGTAAGCTTAGAAACCTAGAAACCTTAGAAACCTTAGTAAGAACTGAATACTTGTGCATGAAAGGGATTCCTCACGGAGTTCCTTTTTAAATTTACCTAAAAGGAAGGAGAAGAAGCAATGAAGAGAGATTTTGCGTTGATTCTGCCGAATCCAACAACGGCAGAGCATGAGGTAATGGCTATCACCATTTTTGATAGTCCTACTGAGGCAGACATGGGGGCAAGAGCCATCTATGGGAAGACTGCCTATGCGATGGAGTCCTCCATGTGGGATTTGAAAGAGCCATGCATTTACAAAGATGGGGCTTTTTTCAATCTCAAAATGAAGGAAATGCGAGACGAAAAAGGCGAGCTGCAGTTTGTCCGTGTAGGCGAGGAGAAGGCCGAGAGAATTCCATCACAAGCGGAGCAGATTGCAGAGCTTAGGCAACAGAATGAGGAGCTTAGGCAGACCGTAAACAGCCTTGTACTTGATAGCTTAGGAGGTGAGTAGGATGTATGAGACACTTTTAGGACTGGCAAAAGAAGGACTGCTCAACAAGAAGATGCTTGATAGAGCAGTAAAGAAAGGTTGGATAACGAAGGAACAGGAGGAGGAAATATTAAAGATTGCCGCGGAGGAGAAAGGAGCGCAGGGGGATGAATGATAGATTTTAACGCATTTTTTTCTATAGTGGATTTTGGAGTTATTATCCAGTCGCTAGGTTGGCTTTTTCTTGGGGCAATCACCTTGATAGAAAAGTTTGCTCCGAAAGACAAAAAGCCATGGACAGCAATTCTTACCTTTATCGGGAAGATACTTACCAGAGAATTTGCAGAATCTCAGAAAGCCTTAATGGACAAAGTAGAGGCTTTAAGTTTAAAAGTCGAAAAAGTTGCCGAGTCTGTCGAGGAGACAAGGGCTATCGCTGCAAGGGTAAGGATTCTCAGCTTTGGTGATGAGTTGTTAGAGGGTAGACTTCATAGCAAGGACACTTTCGACCAGGCACTGCTTGATATTGATAACTACGAGCGGTACTGCAAAAGTCACGAAAATTTTAAAAATCATATTACGGAGGAGACTGTTGCTTTCATTCAAGAGAAGTATAGAGAGCGACTCCGCAATAACGCTTTTACAAGGTAGTAATATACTTTTACTATTCTGATAACTCTTTTTACGATTCAGTAAAATATTCCTTGACATACGTCTAAATAACACGTATTATAGATTCCGTAAGGAGGATGACATGTCAAAGAATATACCTTACAGAGAAGTAGCTAAGACATTGAAAAAGAATGGTTGGGTTTTAGACCATACTACCGGTTCTCATGAAATCTATTACAAAGATGGGAGAAATGTGTCCTGTCAAATGTGACAAGAAGGTAATGAAGAACGGAACATTGTCGAGTATCGAAAGGATAACGGGGCTGAAATTTTAGCCCCGGCTACTACTAAAGGAGGGCGTATATGCAAAAGGTTTTCTACCCTTGTGAGATCTCGCAAGATGAAGAGGGTTATCAGGTGCAGTTTACCGACTTTCCGGAAGGGTTTACTGATGGAGATAGTCTGGAAGAAGCAATTACAAATGCAAGAGATTTACTTGGAGCGTTACTTTTTCCTATTTAAAGCATGGGAAAGACTTGCCTAGTGCCACGGTTCCGGAGGATTCTTCGAAGAATGTTTATTTCATTGAAGCTTGGCCGGACTTAATTAGGGATAAGGTTAGTAATCAAGCTGTGAAGAAGACGCTAACCATTCCGAAGTGGCTAAATGACATAGCGGAAGAGCGGAATGTGAATTTCTCCGCTGTGCTACAGAGAGGCATAAAAGAATATTGTGGCTTATAGGAATTGCTCCTAAGGGTATCAAGATAGCGTAGGGTATGTCCCCGCGCTATTTTTTTATTTTTACAAATAAGAAAGAGAGGAAAGAAAAATGGATTTTGGAATCACAAGCGTAGTAGCAATCACAGTTATCACTTACCTTATCGGTATGGGATGCAAAGCATGGGAAAAACTGGATAACAAGTTTATCCCGGTTATTTGCGGACTTGTTGGAGCAGTCCTTGGCGTAGTCGGCCTTCATACTATGGCAGACTTTCCTGCAAAGGATATTTTGAGTGCCGTGGCCGTGGGGATTGTATCCGGGCTAGCCTCTACAGGCGCAAATCAGATTGGGAAACAGCTTTCCGGCAAATAATTATATTAAAGAAGCAAAAACAAGTTTGCATGGGCAAGCCTGTTTTTCCAATGATTTACAGAACATAAAACATTTCATTTAAAGAAAGAGAGGAAAGAAACATGAGAAAGAATGGACCTATGGAGAGATACCCCCAGTATTGATGAGGATGTGAGAAACCACATTGTTCCCGGAAGCAACACTATTGATAACAGCCCCTCGCCCAAAAGGGAGTAAAGAGAGGACAGGGAGAGGATGATGCAGCTCACGGACCAGGAGTAACGCCGAATCCGGATAGCTACACGGGTCCCGGAATTGGACTTAAGAAGTAAAAACCTTGGGGAGACATAGTTCTCCCTTTTTGTACCGTAAATCATATTAAATAGGAAGGAAATACTTATGAATCCATATCAAAGAGGACAGAGAGCCTTATGCGGTGACTACTTCAAATTTACACCTGATGGAGCAGGACGCTTTAAAAGAGCAGGGCGCTGGCATAAGCAACCGCAGAAGGGGGATGTTATCTTCTATTTCAGTGAGGCGCTAGGAAGAATCGGACACACAGGAGTAGTAGACGAAGTGCCATTGCCCGATTTAGCTGCGGTTGAAGGGAACACATCCGGAGCAGACAAGGATAGAAACGGTGGAGAGTGCCGGAGAAAAATCTATAGGAATTTTAAAGTGGGGGATAGGTCTTGGCCTTGTGGCTTTGGCAGGCCTGTATTTGATGACGAGACTTGCTCTGTAGAAGAGTTCCTGGAAGTAGTTAGAGGGGAAATCGGCTACGAAGAAAAGGCTACACCACGAAGCTTAGAGGATAAGCATGCCAACAGAGGGAAGAACAACTATACTAAGTATGGCGTATGGTATAACCATGGGAAGGTTATCTCTGAGCCATGGTGCGGTGAGCTAGTAAGCTGGTGCTTCTATCAAGCTTGCAAACTCCATCAAGAAAGAAAAGCTTCCGCAGTGCAGCAGGAGCCACAGAAAGAGGGCTGGATCCAGCAGAATGATAAATGGCTGTACTATAAGGAAAACGCGCCTGTATGTGGCAAATTTGAATATATCAATGGCAGGTGGTATGTGTTCGATAACAGTGGCTTCATGATTAAGGGCTGGCTCAAAGCCGAAGAGGGTTGGTATTATCTTGGAGAGGACGGCGGTATGCTTTCTTCTCAATGGCTGCAGGATAAAGGCAAGTGGTACTACTTGACTAAGTCTGGCTTGATGGCAACTAATGCCAAAGTCAGAAAAGCAAAAGGTGACGGCTATGACTTTGTAGGAGCAGATGGTGCCTATGACTCCTTTAAATCCCTGTTTACCGGTCGGATGGAAGGCGTTGAGATTGTAGAGTGATGGTCATGACCAATTCATGACCAAATTTATCCGAAAAACAGGTAAAATGGTTTCCTTTTTCGGTGCATAGAGATTACTAAAAAAAGTAATAAAAAGCAGGAAAAAGCTAGGTTTTATGCCGTTATTCGCATAAATCCTAGCTTTTTATCTTAGCGACGAGGATGGGACTTGAACCCACAACCCGCAGAACGGGCACCAACTTTCCAGGCTGGCCGACTACCATTATCACACCTCGTCTCAGTCAACTGTGCAAGTATACCATTAGCTTTTTTGAAAATCAAGCATTATTTTTTAGAACTTTGCTGTATTTTTCGAAACGATACGCTATAATGAAGCTAACTAAAGAGAAAGGAGAGGCTTCATGCTGGAGTACTTGAATTTAAAGCTGGATGGACTGGGTGTAGGGGAAAGCTCATTGAACATTTGGATGAAGAATGGTCGGATTAAGTATGCCTATGATGCGCCTGTAGAAGATGAAGGTCCGGCTCTTGTCTTGAATGTGCCCAAAGAATCTTCGGAAAGCTTCTTAAACTCTTTAGATGAGTGTGCCATACCGAAGTGGAAGCGAAGCTATTTTCAGGAAAAAAAAGGAGGCATTCCTGCATTTTCCTTCCGTTGGTTTTTATTGTATAAAGAAGAGAATCAAGAGGCGAAAAGAGTATCAAGGGATTAATAGTGTTCCGGGAAGTTGGAACCATTTTATTGCTTCTTTAAACAGACTGACGGCTGAGGTGAATAACGCGAATTCTCATCAAATTATGCGTTTTTCCTTACGAGTGGAAGAGGAAAGGGAGAATGTAAGCTGGAATCCTTTGACCCGGAAAGAAGAAAGAGAGGACGTCTTCTTTGAAGAGACTCTGCTTCTTTCCAGAGAAAGTCAAAGCCTTGTTTACCTGCAGAACATGAATAAGCTTCCTTCGGTAAAGCATGAGTACTTTATACCCAAAATCGTGGATTATCTTTTGGGCAATATAGAACGTTATTTTTCAACATTATGATCAGAGTGCGGGAAGCATCAGGGGAAGAGAGTCCGGCCCTTTTAGAGATTACAATTCAATATCGGGATGGTCGGTATTTTCAAGTAAAAAGGTCCTATGATCGCTATGGTCTTCCGGATGACTGGGAAGACTTATTGGAGGACTTTCATAAGACTCTGTCCTACTACGGTGTATTCGGTTCTCTTTTTGATCCAAGACTGTACCGGCATGGTGTGAAAGAAGGAGAACATATTTTTCTAAGCTGTTTATCCGAACCGAATGGAAAGCCTAGTTATTTTCGGAGCTTAGAGGACAATATTTCCGTGGGAGATTTTGTGTTGGTTCCCAGTCTGAAGCAGGAAAATGCGGAAACCGTAGTGATGATTTCTGAAGTTCTATATTGTAAGGAAGATGCATTGCCTTGTCCTTTGGAGGAAGCTAAGCTTATACTCCGAAAATTGGATGAAGGAGAATTCTTCGGCTTTTTATCCCAGGATAATCATAACGATGACTTTATGTAAAAAAAGGAGAATAAGTTGTGATTTTTTTAGTGGATTTTGAAAATACCCATGCCAGCGGCTTTGAGGGGTACCATTATCTGACAGAGCAGGATACCTTGGTGGTGTACTACAGTGATGAGAATTCTGCTTTACAGAAGGGCGTAGTAGAGGATTTAAAGGAAAAAGCTGTCCATGTAAGAATGGTGAAGCTTTTTAAAAACAACACAGCAATGCTTTTGGATATGTACATTGCTTCTACAACAGGAATGTTTTTGGATACGGGAGAAAAGATTTGCATTGTTTCCAAGGACAAGGGCTATGCGGCGGTTCGAGACTTTTTGGCATAGCTTAAGAGGTGCAGAAATTCTTTTGGGAGAGACCATTGAAGAGTGTTTTTCTTCATTCTGTGGCCAATGACGATGAAAGAATCAGAAAAAGCCAAGGAGAGAAACCAAAAAGGTACAGCTTATTGATGCCTTTGAAACCACCAACAATGTTCCTACCAGACCGACATTAAGCTACAGAAATAATTATAGAAGAAGAAAAAAATCAATTTCTGGATGTGAACAGCCATTTGGAGCCGGTAGAGCTCTTTGCCGAATCCTTTAGCAAAGGAAGATGTGAGCTATGCTTCTTTGGTGGAGGAGGAAAAATGACGGAGAACATTTTTCTGTGGATTACTCTGCAAACATCAAGGAAGAAAAGCTTTTTCCGGATGAGGAACATGCTGAAAGCTTTGAGAAAGAGCTATCTTCCGATAGAGCTACAGAAGAAACTGTTGCTGCTAATGAAAGAGAAAATCCGGATTCTCAGGAGGAAGCTAAACCTGCTGATAATATCAAGACGGAAGAAGTGAAGCATGAGGATTCCTCCAAGAGTTCGATTGAAACCGTGAATCGTATTTATCTCAAGACGGAAAAGAAAGCAAATGCCGGAAGACCCTCTAATCAAATCCAGTATATTTATGATCCGGTTTTTAAAAAGGATGAAGCGTGTGGATGTAGAGGAAGCAGCGGAAGACAGCATTTCCGAAACCGGGGCGGAAGAGTCTAAAAAAACGGAAGAGAACAAGTCTTCCGATGCCGGAAAAAGATGGAGCTGTGCAGGAGGATGCCGGCGCTGTAACAGAAAGTCGCTCTACGGAGCAAAGGGAACGGCAAAGACATCATAATCGTAGAAGAAGGCGTTCTAACGGAAAGAAGGAAAAACGGAACACAGGCTTCCGGACAAAAATTCCAATCAGGAATCGAGCCAGGACAATACTAAAAGCGGTGTCGCAGGATAGTGTTAAAAGTAGAAGCAAAGGACAATGCTAAAAACAGAAGCAAAGGACAATGCTAAAACAGAAGCAAAGGACAGTTCTAAAGAACATGGAAAGGATGCTTCTAAGGAAGAGTCCAAGTCCATAAAAGGAACAAAAAGCCGGAAAAAGCAAGAGAAGGTGGAAACAAAGGAGAAAAGTGGAAAGTCTGATAAAGTGGTAAAGGAAAAGAAATCCGCCAGAAAAAAATAGGAACAAAAAGCCTCTCAAGAAAAAAACATGTTGAAAAGTCTGCTGAAAAATCTGCTGAGGATTCTGCTAAAGCTTCGACGAAAGAAGAGAAAAAGCAGAGCCAGACTCCGGAAAAAGAAAGCAAAGGTTAAGGATGCGGATAAGTCTGTAGAAAGTAAAACCGATCTCAAAACTACAAAAGAAAAGCCGGTAAGGAAGTCTGTAAAGGCTAAGACAGGAGAAGAAAAGTCGGAAACAAAGTCTAGACGGACGAAGACTGCGGAAAAACCGATAAAACTAAGGCGGGAGAGAAGACAAATACGACTAAGGAAGAAAAAACGGCAAAAACAAAGACCGGTGCGAGAATTTCCAACGATAAAACTGCTGAAAAATCTGTAAAAAGCTAAGGCTGATACAAAGAAAACAGAATCAGCAAGTGCGAAAAAGCCCGGTCGGAGAGGAAGAAAGAAAAAGGAAGAAACAAAGGAGACTGACAAATAGTCTGATTTGTAGAAAAGCTAAACCAAAGCATTTACTTGCCGGAATAAAACAGATACAAACTTTTCTTTTCCGCAAAAAACTTTTCGTTTCTACGAGAAAAAAACTTGCACAGTAGAGGAAATTGTGATAGAATTTCCTCTGTTGCGCGGGAGTGCTGGAATGGCAGACAGGCAAGACTAAGGATCTTGTGTCCGATAGGACGTGTGGGTTCAAGTCCCATCTCCCGCAGGAATTGAGAAACTTGGGAATTAAGCCTACAACGGCTTGAAACCTGGGTTTTTATTGCTTTTTGGAATCTGTTTTTTACAGAAAAAGCAGGGCTTTTCCCCATTTTACAGCTAATGTATACCACAAATATTCCACGGAACTGCCCATGAAACTGCCCATGAAACTGCCTACAGAACTGTTCATGAAATTATGGGTATAGTTCGACAATTCGGAAAAATAGATTGAGATTATACTTTGAGTAAGCTATACTTAATTCAGTATTCAAGGAAGAGTACCGTTGTTTCGGTGACAAAAATCTTCTTTGGGCTTCCTCTGCGTAGGCTTTACTAATATAACAGGCCCAAGGAAGTGTAGCATATTTCATAGAATCTAGGATGGATGGGATGAAAATAGCAGTAATTACAGGGGCGAGTTCGGGAATAGGAAAAGAAATTTGCTTTGCATTGCAGGATCGCATTCCGGCAATACAAGAATTTTGGCTTTTTCCAGAAGGAAAGAAAGTTTGCAAGAGGTAGAAGAGCAACTATTCAGACCGGTTCGTCTTTTTTCATGGGATTTAACAAAAAGAAGAATGTTTTTCAAAAGTATGAGGATTTACTGATAAAAAGAAAATCCGGAAATTCTTTTTCTGGTTAATGCAGCCGGTTTCGGAAAAACTGGGGAGAGTGACGGAAATTTCCGTTGAGGAACAGCTGAAGATGCTGGATTTAAATGTAAAGGCTCTAACGGCATTTACTTTAAAATCTCTGGAATATATGGGTTCCAGTTCCCGGATTATTCAAATGGCTTCTGCCGCGGCTTTCTTGCCACAGGCTGAATTTTTCCGTTTATGCGGCTACAAAGTCTTATGTATACTCATTTTCTTTATCTTTAAGAGAAGAGTTGCGAAAATACAGGAGTTGGACTGACCGTAGTTTGTCCGGGACCTGTGGACACGCCCTTCTTTACGGTGGCAGGAGGTGGAGGAAGAATGCAAAAATCAAGCAACTCTTTATGGCAAAGCCGAAGAAGGTTGCTAAGCTTGCGGTGATGGATGCAGTATTAAATAGACCTCTTTTCTATTTACGGTTTACCGATGAAGGGATTTTATTTTTCTCTGTCAGATGTGTCCGGATATGCTTTTGATTCCTGTAGTTCGTAAATTTTTATAGGTAGACTATGCGAGAAATTCTGATATCACAAAACGAAAAAGGAACAAAAAGCTCTTAAAGCTTTTACAAAAAAATATTTTTAAAGGACAGGCAGATTCCTTTCTTTACAAGATGCTTCGAAAGAAAAAAATATCCTTTTAAACGGGAAAAAAAGCCGATGGTAAAGAGATTTTACAGCTGGGAGATACCGTTCAGCTTTATTTCAGTGAAGAGAGCTTGGGCAAGCTGATTCAGGAGCGGGAGAGTGGGGAAAAGGAGCTTTGGACTCAGAAGTGGCAGAGCTTTATTCTTTATGAAGACAAACACTGTATTTTATTTAATAAGCCGGTAGGACTTCTTTCTGAAAATGACGGAAGTTCTTCTTTTTCTGTAAATTCCCTGCTTTTATCCTATATGCGAACAAAGGGAGAGCTTAGTAAGGAACAAGAGAAAAGCTTTCGTCCGGGGATTGCCAATCGCTTGGATAGAAATACATCGGGAATCATTATTTTTGGAAAAAGCTTGGAGGGATTGCAGGCATTTGCCAAGCTTCTACAAAGCCATGATTTAGAGAAAAAGTATTATGCCCTGGTGTATGGAGATTTTCAAAAAATAGGGCTGCAGGAGCATTTTCTGGAAAAAGATAAGGGTCAGAATAAGGCCTTAGAAAGTGAAAGTGGGAAAAGAGTCAAGAGCGCGTTTGAGAAGCTGGCTTGCGTGGAAAGCAGTGTGGGACCCCTTTCTCTTCTTTCGGTACAGATTTTTACCGGAAAAACCCATCAAATTCGCACCCAGCTATCCCTTCTTTCCCATCCTATTGTGGGAGATGATAAGTATGGAGATACAAGGAAAAATGCGAGATTAAGAAAAACTCTGCCCTTATCTTATCAGCTTCTTCACGCCTATTCTCTACGGTTTCCGAAATTACCGGAGAGCAGTGTGTTGTTTTTCTTTCGGAAAAAAATGCTTTTTTGCTCCACTTCCAAAAAGAATATTTTTTGAGATTTTTAAAAAGCTTTCATTTGGATGCTTATCTTATTGACAAGACTAAGGGAAGGACTAAGATTATTTTTAAAGATAGTCTTAGTCTTTATTTATATATTTATATATTTATATATTTATATATTTATATATTTATATATTTATATATCTATATATCTATCGTTCTATTGCCTTTAGCTTCTATTGTTTTACATTCTATTATTTTTTTAAATTCTGTTGCTTTCCTTTTCGATTGCTTTTTTCAGCTCTTCTTTTCATTGTATTTTTTTCAGGATTTCATTTTTTTACTTTTTCTATTCTTATCATTCTATTTTTAATTATTTATTTCTTGTCATTCTTTTGCTCTTGGCGTCTTTCAATTTCTTTTTAAAAATGTATATGAGGTATTCGAATGTTATCTAAAAGTATATTCTGCTGCAATTCATGGGTTAAATGCTTATGTGGTTTCTGTTCAGGTGGATGAAAGCAATGGGCTTCCCCGCTCTATGACTCTGGGAAATGTTTCTGCTTCCGTGAAGGAAGCGATAGAACGGGTGAGTATTGCCTTAAAAAAATTTAGGCTTGGAGCTTCCGCCGAAGAAAATTACCATTAATTTACAACCTGCGGATCTGCGAAAAAACGGCAGTTCCTTCGATCTTCCCATTTTTATGGGAACCTTACTGGCTCTCTATCCAAGCTGCGATTTTCCCTATGAAAACTATGGATTTTTGGGGGAACTAGGTTTAGATGGAGAGATTCGACCTGTATCCGGTGTGCTTCCCATGGTTCTGGCCTTGGAAGAGGCCGGAATGGAGGGGTATTCGTTTCGAAAGACAATGAGCGGGAGGCCAGGAACAGTGAAAGATTAAAGGTAATTTCCTGTTCTCATATCACAGAGCTTTTTGGATATTTGTAAAATTTCTTACGGAAAAAAGGAGAAGAGAAAATATATAGGAGCGGGACCTTCTGTAGGAAGCAATGATGAAAGCTATGCAAACGGTAATGAAGAAGATCAAAATTTAGATTTCCAAGATGTTTTGGGACAAAAGCTATGGAGTTAGAGCTGCATTGATTGCAGCGGCAGGACATCATGCCCTTCTTTTTTCCGGTCCTGCCGGGACGGGAAAGACGATGATTGCCAAGAGAATTCCCGGAATTTTACCAAAGATGAGTAAACAAGAGAAACTTGAGCTAACGAAGATTTATTCTATTGCATCTTGCCTTCCTTCTGAAAAAGGGCTTAATAGAGAAACGCCCCTTTCGTGCCCCCCACTCTGCTGTCAGTCAAAATACCTTGCTTGGCGGGATGTCTTCCGGAAGATTGATTCCGGGAGAATTGGCATTGGCAGGGAAGGGGGTGCTATTCCTGGATGAATTACCTTTATTTAAAAAAGAAAGCATTGAAGCGTTAAGAGGTCCTATGGAGGAAAAAGAGTTACCTTACATCGCCTGCAACAATTCTTCTCCTATCCGGTGGATTGTCTTTTTGTGGCGGCGATGAACCCCTGTCCCTGCGGATATTTTTCCGGATCGAAATCGATGCCATTGTACGCCGGGGCAGATTCGAGCTTATCAACGGGGATTTCAAACCGATTCTGGAAAGAATGGATTTATGCGTATCCTTGCCGTCGATTACTTTGCAGGATGCATTGACCAAGGAGAAAGGAATTTCTTCGGCGGTTTTAAGAAAACAGGTGGAAAAGGCAAGGAAAATGCAGGAAAGACGCTTCTTTCAAGAAGAGAAGATACGTTGGAATGGAGATATGAATGTTAGGGCAGTAAATGAATACTGTGAACTGGGGAAAAGAGGAAGCGGAATACATGGAGAATATTTTTAAGCTCAAAAATCTCTCCATGAGAACCTATCATAAAATATTAAAGCTTGCCAGAACCATTGCGGATTTGGAAGAAGAGGAGAAGATTAATATGAATCATCTGGCGGAAGCAGTTTTCTTACCGAGGCCTGGAGGAGGTATTGTTTTTCTTTTGAGGGATAAGAATGGAAAAGAAAAAAATATAGAGCTGTCAATTAGAGAATTATTGCCTTTTTCAAGAGGATTTTCCGAAACGATTAAGGGAAATTCCGGATAGTCCGGAATGCCTTTATTTAAAGGGCTTTCTTCCTAAAGAAGGAGAGCATACTGTGGGCATTATTGGAGCTAGAGATGGAACGGAATATGGAAAAAGATATTGCAAGGTCTATCGCGAAAAACTTTGGCCAAGGGATAGGCATTGTGAGCGGAATGGCTTACGGCATTGATTCCGCGGCGCATGAAGGGCATTGGAAGGAAAGGGCAAAACCTATGCGGTTTTAGGCTGCGGAGTAAATATCTGTTATCCAAGTTGCAATTTTAGACTGTATGAAAATATTGAGAAGAATGGAGGAATTCTCAGTGAGTATCCTTTACATTCCCCTCCTTTGCCCCATCATTTTGTGGAAAGAAACCGCCTGATTTCAGGACTCTCCGATGTGATCCTGGTGGTGGAAGCGAAGGAAAAATCCGGTACCTTTATTACGGTGGATAGAGCGTTGGAACAGGGAAAGCAGGTATTTGCCGTTCCCGGAAGAATCGTAGATCGTTTATCTCAGGGCTGTAACAGATTAATTCGGGAGGGTGCATCTGTGTGTACCTCTGCCGGAGACATATTATCCTACTTTTTCTTTAGAAGCGGAAAAGGAGGAAAGCAAAGAAGATGAGATTAAAAAAATTTTTCCAAAGGAAAAAAACGAAGGATTTATCTTGCTTTGGGCTATGAAAGTAAGCATTTTCAAAGTCTTCAAGAGGAATTAAAGCTTCCGAATTACATGCTGCATCGTTATCTTATTGAGCTGGAAGTGGAAGGTTATTGTGAATGTGTACAAGCTGCATATTATAGAAGAAAAAAATCGAAACAGTTACTTTAACTAGAAACTTAATTTCCTATAAAAATTATCCTGATTTATGTTTCTGTTTTGTTCACTGCTTCATCGAAATACTTGGAAGTGCCAAAAAGTAAATCTCTGATTATTTCTTGCACTTTTCTTATAAAAGTATCAAAAATCTTCCGATAAAGCTCTGAAATAGCTAAATTTCATGGAATCCGACTTGCTTTTTTTAGGATTCGTTTATAGTGTCCACGAATTTTTTTAGGAAAGCAGCTTTGTATTATTTTTTTAATAATAAATTTTATCTTTAATAGCCTTTAAACATGAAGTAAGAGTGCTTTGACTTACTCAAAGAGAAAGGCAAGGGCGCTTATTCATGCTATAGATAAAGGAAGTGTTCTTTTCGCTTTACAGCAAGTTATACCGGAACAGGAAAGGATAAGGAATGGCAAATAATCTCATTATTGTAGAGTCACCCGCCAAGGTAAAAACCATCAGTAAGTTTTTAGGAAAGTCCTATACCATTGATGCAACTATGGGACATTTAATTGATATGCCCAAAAGTTCCCTTGGAGTAGATGTGGAAAATGACTATGAGCCAAAGTACATTACCATTCGCGGAAAAGGGGAACTGCTGAGCAAGTTGAAAAAGGAAGCCAAAAAGGCGGATAAAATTTATCTGGCAACCGACCCGGATCGTGAGGGGAGGCAATCAGTTGGCATTTGCAAAGAGAGTTGAATAAGGATGAGAAAAAAATGCAGCGAAAATCTCCCGTATAAGCTTTAACGAAATCACCAAGAATGCAGTGCAGAATGCCATCAAGAATCCCAGAGAAATCGATATGGATTTGGTCAATGCGCAGCAGGCCAGAAGAGTCATGGATCGCTTGGTGGGATATACCATCAGTCCATTGCTTTGGCAGAAGATTCGTAAAGGCTTATCTGCGGGAAGAGTGCAGTCTGTAGCACTGAAGATGATTTGCGATAGAGAGGCAGAGATTAATGCTTTTGAGCCGGAAGAGTATTGGAGTCTTAGTGCCAGCCTTGCTGTAGGCAAGAAGGAAGTAGAGGCGGTATTTTACGGAAAGGATAAGAAGCTTTCTTTGTCAAAGGAAGAGGATGTTCTTTCTGTTATTTCCGAAATTGGAAAAGAAAAGCTAAAGCTCATTGAGAAAAAGAAGGGGGAAAGAAGAAAGAAGGCTCCCCTTCCCTTTACTACCTCTACTTTACAGCAGGAAGCGGCAAAGCTTCTTTCTTTCCCCACCCAAAAAGACTATGCGAATAGCTCAGTCTTTTGTATGAGGGCGTGAATGTAAAGGGAAGAGGAGTGGTTGGTTTAATTACCTACCTTCGTACGGACTCCACCAGAATTTCTGAAGAAGCCCATGCTGCGGTATTGGAAAAGATCGGACAGGAGTACGGTCCCGAGTACTGTCAGAAGGCTCAGACCGAAGATAAAAAAAGAAGGTAAAATTCAGGATGCCCACGAGGCTATCCGCCCCAGCTACCTGGAGATTACCCCTTTTGAGGTAAAGGAAAGCCTTGGAAAGGATGAGTATCGTTTATATCAGTTGATTTATAAGCGCTTTGTGGCATCAAGGATGGAAGCGGCAGTTTATGAAACAGAAACCGTAAAGTTTCAGGCTAAGGATTATATCTTTACTTTAAGCGGCAGCCATCTGCGTTTTGACGGATTCCTTGCCGTATATATGTCTGAGGAAGACAAGGCGGAGAAAAATGTAACCCTTCCGGAGATGAAGGAGGGTGACTCCTTTAAGGTGGAAAAATGGAATAAGGAACAGCATTTTACCCAGGCACCGCCTCATTATACCGAGGCTTCCTTGGTAAAGGCCTTGGAGGAGGGAGGCATCGGAAGACCCTCCACCTATGCGCCTACCATTGGAACCCTTCTTTTACGGCGCTACATTACCAAAGAGAAGAAGAACATCTTCGTTACCGAATTAGGAAATGCGGTAAATGAAATGATGTCCAAGAACTTTCCTAGCATCGTAGATAAGGGCTTTACAGCAAATCTGGAGTCCTTATTGGACTCAGTCAGTGTGGGACAGACTTCTTGGAAAACCATTGTAGAAAACTTCTATCCGGATCTTTCTCAGGCTGTAGAAAAAGCCAAAGAAGAGGTGGAGAAGGTTAAGATTAACGAAGAAGAAACGGATGTAATCTGTGACAAGTGCGGCAGAAAGATGGTTATTAAGTACGGACCTCACGGGAAATTTCTGGCTTGTCCCGGCTTTCCGGACTGTAAGAATACCAAGCCCTATGTGGAATACGCCGGTTTTCTCTGTCCGACCTGCGGTGCGGAGTGCGTAAAGAAGAGAAGTAAAAAGGGACGAATCTTCTATTCTTGTTCTCGTTATCCGGAGTGCGACTATATGACCTGGCAGAAGCCAAAGGATGCAGTAACCGGAGAGAAAAAAGAAGGGGAGATTATGGCGTAAGCCGGAAATATTAAGTTTGTTACAAAGGGAATATTGTTCTTGTGATAATGAGTTTTATCTCATATAATAAATGGACGAGGTAGTAACAATGAAATTCACTGTGGAGTTTTATGAGAAAGAAAATGGTGAAATTCCTGTAATAAACTTTATAGACTCCTTAGAACCTAAAATGGGAGCAAAAAGTATTATCTTTAATAGAAATACTAGAAGAGAAGGGTAATCAGCTGAGACTGCCTTATACTGAATGTCTTGAGGATGGGATTTTTGAATTACGATGTAAGTTTGGTTCAGATATTACACGTACTCTGTATTTCTTTTTATGAAGGTGCGAATATTATTTTGACGAATAGTTTCGTCAAGAAAAACTCAAAAAAACTCCCGCACAGAAAATAAAATTTGCGAAACTTAGGAGAGCTGACTACTTGTCACGAAAGGGAAAAATTGAAATGAAGCTTCAAGAGTATAAACAGAATAAGATGCGAGATTCTGAATTTGCGAAAGCCTATGAAGAAGTACAGCCGGAAATGAATATCATTAGAGCTATTATTGATGCTCGAATAGCGAAGAATATGACACAAAAAGATTTATCTAATAAAACCGGCATTAATCAATCGGAGATTAGTAAGTTGGAGAATGGAACAAGAAATCCTTCTATAAAGCTATTGCAAAGATTGGCTGAAGGAATGGATATGGTGTTGGATGTATCTTTTAAAGAAAAAACTTTATCTAAGCCTTAAATCTTTTGAAATCTTTTGATTGAAATTCTTTTTCTTGACGAAAAAAAACGATGGTGATATACTACTTTCGTTTGCAGAAGTGGCGGAATGGCAGACGCGCACGGTTCAGGTCCGTGTGAGGTAACACTCATGTGGGTTCAACTCCCATCTTCTGCAGGAAAGAAGAGACTTGGAATAAGGGGATACCTTGTTCTAAGTCTTTTTTTGATTCAAAAAGTCTACTTGTGAAAGATAGGAATCAAAGATTTGTGTTAAAAAGTAATACTTTGTTTTAAGGAGTTTGGAATATGCTGAAGATTTCCAATTTTGAGCTTATGGCAATATTATATATGATTGCACTATTGCTAATACTTATGATATCTGCAATGATTACCTTTAAGAATTGGGCGAAAAGAGAACAGAAATATGATGTTTTTCATGATTAAGAATAATGAATTGACGGTTCTGTCGGGAATACCGGTAAGATATTGCCTTAATGATATCGAAAGAGTTGAATTTTTCAAAGATAGTAAGTCGAGGAAGTTATGGGGAAGAATGAGAATATGGAAAAAGGGAGCTTTGTTTGGGCGTATTTTTTTGTTCGATGCCAGTGCCTATCGTAAAAAATTTGCTTTCAGCAGTACATACGAAGAGATAGAGCTTGTTACGGACGATTTGATGAAAAAACTGAGAGAACATGGCATTACGTGCGTAAAGAAATAGTCTGTTAAGCGTGGTCGGTTTCGTGGTCGGCTTGTAGGGAAATAGTACTGCTCGAAAGCGAAATGGTGCTTCATGCTCAATGCCTTGTAGACAAGCAAAAAGCCTAGTGTTTTAAGCTGTTTTGGCTTATACACTAGGCTTTATCTTTAACGCAGAGGGTGGGGTTCGAACCCACGTGCCCTTGCGGACAAACGGTTTTCAAGACCGCCTCGTTATGACCACTTCGATACCTCTGCAATAGAACTTCTGCATTATATAACTATTGTGAATTTATGTCAATCCTTAAAAATTTATCATAAAGGCTAGCTGAAAATTTATCATAAAACCGGAAATTCTTGGTTTTTCGTAGAGATTTTTCCCCTAAATTAGCTTGCCCAACAATCCCTGTCTTTAGGATTTAGCACTATATTTCTTTAGGGATAACTTTATACGCACCTGCCTTTTAACCAGTATAAACACTGGTTTTTTTATTTTTTTAAATATTTGACAAAAATATTTTTTTCAACTCTTTACTTTATAGTGTTATCATAGTCCTGGAAATGATTTCTATATCTTATTTTTTTGAAAAACCAAAAAAATAAAAAAAAGTACATACCTCCAGATTTATGAAAGCTATTATGATCCCGAACGTAAATGTGGTGCACATCGTTCTTTCAAACCAGTCGGATATATCCACGAACTCATTGATAAAGGTATTGATGACCCCTATATCCTTCTATTCTGATGAAATAAAAAAATTAAACAGTGAGTACAAAAAAACAAGAGAAAGAATAAGGTCAGACAGATTTCTAAAGAGTTCAGACTTTATAAAGAAACTAGCTATAAATACAACACTTCCACTGACATTATATTTTCTTAATAATGAAGATATAAATAAAATGCTAAGCCATAGGTTCTAATCTGTGGCTTAGCACTATTTTTAATCTCAACTCCAAAAGACAGGTAATATACATGTCAAATAGAAAAAACAAGAGTAGAATGTAATGGTTTGAGATCAATATTTAGTGATATTATTATTTTAATATAATCAGAGTGGAGGAATTGTATGGATACGGTAATTAGACTGACTAATGTGAATAAGAGCTTTGGAGAGCATCATGTTCTCCATGATGTGAGCTTTGAGGCAGGCAGGGGAGAGCTTATCGGCTACATAGGGCCAAACGGAAGTGGCAAGTCCACAACTGTTAAGCTGATGCTTGGAATCCTTGGTGGATACACAGGTACAATTGAGGTCTTTGGCAAGAATATAGAAGAAGATCTGGTAAGCTACAAGAGGAAGATAGGTTATGTTCCAGAGATTCTATCCCTCTATGAGAGCCTTACAGGGGAAGAATATATCTCTTTCTTATCCTCTGTCTATGAACTAAGCAACTGGAGAGGTAGGATGGAGGAGCTTGCGGAGATATTTCAGATAAATGATGCGCTCACCACTCGTATCTCTGGTTATTCAAAGGGTATGAAGCAAAAAATAGCCATCATAGGAAGCCTTATACATAACCCTGACATCCTCTTCCTTGATGAACCGCTTAATGGTATGGATACTAATAGCGTGGCTGTGTTTAAGGAGGTGCTTAAGACACTTACCAAGCAGGGGAAGACTATATTTTATTCTTCTCATATTATGGAAGTGGTGGAGCAGATGAGTAGCAGGGTTATCCTTCTTAAGGACGGTACTGTGATTGCAGACTCAACAGTTGAAGAGCTGAAAAAGAGTAACAAAGGAAGCAGTATGGAGGATATTTTCAATGACCTTACAGGCTTTACAAAGGGACACGACCTTGCAGCCAAGTTTGTAGATACACTGACCGGAGGTGAGACTATTGAAGATGAAAAATAGCGAACCCTTTGTGCTTAAGGTAGTTGATAAATGCGTAAAACCATTTTTAAGTAAGGACCTAAACTATAGCCAGGTTAGGGAGATGCTTAGGCTAAAAGCTAATTATGGATAGCAGAAGGGTTTCACAAGCTTTGCAAAATAACGGGAAGAAGATAGGAAAAGAGCCGAAAAAATCTATGATTTTAACCTGCCTGGTTTATATGGGCTTAGGAATTTTTATCGCTTCTATGCAGGTTATGCCAAATATGTTTGGAGCTAATACAATCAGCTTTGCCATGCTTATATTCATGTTATTTTCCGTCTATATCAGTGAGTATTCAGCTGTACTCCTAGACACTACAGAAAAGTCATTTTACGGAGCACTGCCGATTGGAAAAAACGAGATAAGTACTGCAAAAAACATACATATTGCCTATTATATAGGAACTATAGCAGCTGCTATGATGCTGCCATCTGTAGTTGTCGGCTTTATTTCTAAAGGAATCCTATACGGCTTTGCATTTACTCTGGTATCGATTGTAATTGTTGTTGTTTGCCTTCACCTGGCAGGAGTCATTTACTACCTCCTACTCAAGGTATTTTCCGGAGAGAAGCTAAAGGACATATTAAGTGGCTTTCAGATATTTATGACAATAGCGATAATACTCTCATATCAGATTGTGCCAAGAGTCATAAGCATAGCAGGCTTCTCAAAGGGACTGCTTACATTTTCGCCGGTTTACTTTTTTCTGCCATCAGCTTGGTTCGCGGCTATACTGGAGAGTTTATTTGGTGCGGGTGGAGTATGGTATATATATGTACTGGCAGGAATCACAGTGCCTGCCGTCATCTTGCTTGAAGTAATATACAGGAAAAAGGCTATGCCCGAGTTTGAAGGAGAGCTTGATAAGCTTACAGAAACAGCCAAGGAAAATAAGACGCTTTCAGCATTTTCAAAGCTTATGTGTATGCTTCTCTCAAAAGATGAGCAGGAAAATGCCTTTTATGAAGCTTGTGCTGATACAGGTGTCAAGAAACAGGGATATGAAGCTTAAGCTCTATCCACAGCTTGCCAATGTATTTATTCTGCCTATAATAATGGTTCTGCCACAGATTACAGGGGAAAAGGGACTTACAGGATTTATAGAAAATCTCAGAGAAGGAAGATGGGGGTTAGTTCTGCTTTATTTCACAGGGCTTACTTCCGCAGCCATTTATGGGATAATAACTCAGACTGAGAATAAAGAGAGCATAATGTTCTATCAGATTCTTCCAATTGAGAATCTAAGTAAATGTATAAGGGCAGGAGTTAAGGTAGTATTGTTTCGCTATTTGACGCCTATCTTTGTGGCTCTGTCAGCTCTGCTTTTTGCGGTTTATGGAATTGCTATCTTACCCGACATAGTCATTGCCTACTTGTCGTTTATATTTGTAACAAGTCTTATGATAAGAGTAAGTACTTGGGAGCTTCCATTTTCTTCGGAATTCAATCCTGCAAATGTAGGACGGGGATTACTGTTGTTATTTATGAGTTTATTCGTACTTGCCTTATTTGGATGGACGCATATATTTTGGCTTAAAACCCTAGAGTTACAGCTAATAGGTATAGTGGTGATGATACTGGCTAACCTTGTATTATGGAAGTTCTTTATGAATAAGAAATACATTATAGCCAGAGGATAAGAAATATTTTTTTCTTAAAGGTTAAGAAAAAAATGAAGAGCTAAGTGACTTATGACGTATAAAAAGCTTTGTAGGAAGAGTATTTAGCTATAAATACAAAACTTCCATTGACATTGTATTTTCTTAATAATGAAGATATAAATAAAATCCCTGTCTTTGACAGTTGAGAAGAGTCAAGAGCTCATAAACGGCGTAATTACGCCATTTATGAGCTCTTATTATCTTTTTGAATTCTAGCAATATTTCTACTTTCTCGTTGCTGTTAAAATCTTTTTTTATGTCTCTTTGAGATACAATCTCGTAATCCGTTCTAAAACCAAATGTGTCGTGGAGTTTGTCTGTAAGACCAGTTCGTGTATACTCCGGGATATATCCTTCACCGGGAGCTATCAGCATGTTCATTTCTTTCAGTGTTCTTATGATGTTTTCAGTGGTATAGCTCTCGCCTAACTTCTTTTCCAGAATGCGATAAAGAATCAGTGCGGTGAAGCAGGTAATGAAATGTGCTGTGATTCGATCTTTTCTGCTGAGATATATCGGTCTGGCTTGAAATTCACTCTTCATAATCCGGAAACATTCTTCAATCTGCCATCTCTTTTGATTGATACTTATAATCGTTGCCACGTCATCTTCCAGGTTTGTGCATACGGCATAGAAACCGTCATAACGTTCCTCCTCTATGGCAACATCTTCATCTATCGAAGGGATCATTTTATCTGCAATCTCGCCGTCAGAAGTACAGTGATTCTGACGTATAAAACGCTTGGGATCGTTTGGACGTTTTTTTATTCAGAGAAGAAGGATTTTTCGACGAGCTTTTCAGCGCGTTCAAGCTGACGATTCCGTATCTTTCTCATATAGTCCCTGATATTGAAAGGAAAAAGGTGACAACGAGATGTTGCTCCAAACCGTCTTCATTAATCCACCGGTCTTTATAGAAAGTCTTCTCGTAATTCTCGACCTCATCTAGTTCACTGAGCTTGTACTCTTTTTTATCTCCAATAAGGTGCCATCCGTCTTCATCAAGACAGTAATCCTTGAGGTATCCTTTCAGCTTTTTGATTGCTTGCGTGGTAACAAATTTTCGGTTTGGAGTGTTGTTGAAGACACGGTTTGAAGTTGATGATAGCCCTGCATCTGTACAAACAATAAACTTCGTCATTCCAAAGTCAGAAAGAATCTTTTTCTCCAATGGTTTCATCGAAGGTTGTTCATTCTCGTTTCCGTTAAAGAGGGAGAAGGTGAGGGGAATCCCATCTGCATCCATAAATAGCCCCATCTGTACAATCGGATTCGGACGGTTTTTCTTTGAATGACCATATTTTCTGAAATCATCCGCTTCCTCAATCTCGAAGTAATAGTTAGTGCAGTCATAGTAAAGAACTCTTTTATGTCGATTCAGTACCATTTCGGAATTCTTGTAAAGTTGAGACTGGAAAAAAATCATTCTCTTTTGCAAGGATTTCCAGTGCACGGTAAACGTGATGGAGCTTGCAGTCAGGCTTTTTCAAGAAACTTTTTGAAAGTTCAAGAGAAGATCTCTTGGACCCGGGATAAATAATCCTAGAGAAAAGTAGCATAGACAGGATTTGATTCAGGTCAAACTCAAACTTGTACTTTTCGGCAATCTGAGCACAGATGTCATGGATTTTTTTAAATCATAGTAGATGTCCTTCAGGAAGAGGTAGCCTACGTTTACGCTACGGCAGCTTTCTTTCTTAATCAAGGTCGAAGAGGAGTACTTAAGCATAATGTCTTTTTTTGAAGCTTTTTCTTCTGCGGAGCGTTTGGCAGCGTACTGCTTTGCCCACTCCAGCGGAGTAAGATCTCCGCAAACCTTCAGAAGTTCATCTTCCGAACCAATCTTCTCTATAGTCTTAGTAGTGGATTTACCATCTACCCAAACTGATTTACTTAGATAATAGATTGTCTGATTTTTTTGATTTTTGATACAGATACTTTCATGACGCAGTCCCTCCATGCGCTCATTATACCATATATAGCCAAATATAGCTAGTGCTATTTTCATAAAATTTGACAAAAAAATACAGGCTTTTCAAGGCCTGAGGAGATTTTGGAACTATTTAACTGTCAAACTACCGGTTAAGAAAAATGAAGAGCTAAGTGACTTATGACGTATAAAAAGCTTGTAGGAAGAGTATTTAGCTATAAATACAAAACTTCCATTGACATTGTATTTTTCTTAATAATGAAGATATAAATAAAATGCTAAGCCATAGGTTCTAATCTGTGGCTTAGCACTATTTTTTAATCTCAACTCCAAAAAGATAGA